>Ga0265331_10000035_pt1 | contig 199191 bp, 166 predicted proteins | sample 41923metaG_FD_202088 | JGI IMG/M metagenome (GOLD analysis project Ga0265331, IMG submission 202088) | Rhizosphere microbial communities from Carex aquatilis grown in University of Washington, Seatle, WA, United States - 4-19-23 metaG | ecosystem: Host-associated > Plants > Roots >... | reverse complement strand
CGGGTTCACGGATTACCGCGTGTCACCCGACTTCGCCGGCGGCGCGGCCGCTGTGTTCGATGCCTACCTCGACTTTCATCCTTGGCCTTGGCTGCGGCTACGCACGGGCAAGTTCAAGACGGCGCTCGGACTCGAACGCCTGCAGAACGATGCCTACCTCGAGTTCAACGAGCGAGCCTTGACCCAGAACCTCACGCCCCAGCGGGACATCGGGGCGGAGCTGTGGGGGGACGTTGCGAATGGCATCCTTCGTTACAACATCGGGATCTTCAACGGGGCCGCCGACAACACCAACCCGGATCTCGATGCCAACCACGCAAAGGACTTCGTGGGGCGTGTCCTGATTCAGCCCTTCAAGGCCGAGTCTCTCAAGGAGCTGGGCTCGCTGGGGATCCACTTCGCCGCCAGCATCGGGAACCGCTTCGGCCAGCCGAGCAACCCGCAACTCCCGGCGTACAAGAGCGGTGGCCAGAACACCATATTCTCCTACCTGGCGCCCGCCGCGACGGCCGACCCCACCGGAGCAGGGACGCCGTTCGCTCATCTCCGGCAGACGCGCCTCAACCCTGCGGTCTACTATTACTACGCCGGGTTCGGCGTGTTCGGCGAGTTCGTGCAGTCGCGCCAGGAGATTCAAAAGTCGAACACGGTGGTCACGGTGACCAACCGCGCGGCCCACTGTCCCCCCGCCCTCGATGCGTCTCGTCCGTAACTTGCCGGGTACGGAACCCAACTCGTGGGTAGCGGTCGCAACGCCCGCTTCGGTCCGAACCGGATCATCATGTGGGTTCCCTAACGACAGCCCGTGATCCACGAACGGCCTCGGATGAGGGAACGGCGCCATCGACCACGCGACGGTCAGCACGGTCGGGCTGCTGGCGACGCTGGACGCTGCCTTGCAGAGATTTCGCGCATGGGTGGAGCACGATCAGGCCGAGCGCTGTGACCAGACGAGCGACAGGACACCTCTTGCTGCGGCGGCACCGGTCCGAGGCGCGGGCGGGCCTCGCTCTCGACACCCAGCACCACGCCGAGGCGGCAGCCGCCGACGAACTGTCCTAGAAGGACCGGCGGCGGATTTTCGAAAGATCGTTCGTTCGCGACTCGAACAGTGGCGGGCCCGGGCGGCCGTGCGACGGTAGCGAACTCAAGAATGGCTATCGACCGACCTTTGTTGGTCTTGCCGGCGCCCGCGAAGGCGCCCCCGCCGAGTGCGCCCCCCAAGATCGGGTCGGGCGCGCCGAATCCGAACAAGTGGAAGCAGCTCGATCGCCTCGGGCCGCAGTTCGAGGCGTTGCGCCTCGCATTGGAGCAGCGCCGGGCGGCTCTGCGAGACTCGGCGAGTGGTGCGGCGTTGGAGCAGGTGCTGGTCTTCGAGACGAACGGCACCGTGCAGGCGTTCATGGAGTGCTTCTGCGGCAGGGGGTCGTTGCCACCCAAGACCTTGGGTGGCTCAGGTTCGTTGTTGGTGCGACCCTGAAGAACGAGCAGTTTTTGCTGTACCTTGAGTGGCTGCATTCGCCTGAGCAGGCCCCGGGAGCACACCTCTTTGGGGACAGTGCGTTCAAGCGCCCTTTCCACCCCGACATTTGTCGCCGATGAGAAATCTTACGTCAACTCCGCCGGGCCCGCGCTGCCCACCCCCGCGCTGCAGGGGCACGACGGCCCCATCGTGCCCCCGGCGGTGCAGTAGCGGAACGCTTTCTTGGTTGGAAGGCGCGAACCTAAATTAGTTCAACGTTATTGTTGTTGGATGGAATGGCGGGGTGCCCACAACTCCGCGGGGTTGCGCCGGAGGAAGTGTGTCGAATCTGATCACGCGCATGGGCGTGCTTCCTGCGTCGTCACAGGAAGTACCTTGCCATACTGACAACGCAGTGATGTTCGTAAAATGAACATCATTGGGAACTATTCGAATCGAGTCAGGCGCCAGCGGAGTTCCGACCGTCGAACGTGATGGCAGGGGCGAAATATAGGGAGCACCACTGCAATTGGGTGTTTGGTAATAGAGGGTAGTGATGTTCTGCTTGTAGGGGTTCAACCCATCAGCTTGAATGCCCGGAGAAACCGCCGTGTACTGATCCAGGCCATAGTCATAGAACCATATTTGGCCTTGGCCATCCAGCACCTGATACATTTGATCAAGCGCATCCACGGAAATGACCGCCACCTGAGAACCGTTCACGTCTTGCCAAACGAGGGCCTTGGCCTTGCACTTGGATCCTGAAGTATCCGTGGTTGCAGCACCGGGGCTAGCGAGAACCGCAAGGGACAAAAGCATTCCGGTGACGAGTAGAGAGATCTTCATTGCAATCCTTTCGTTAGTAAGAGTGTTGTTCTCATCTAGTGCTATATCCTGACGACGGGCGGCACCCGGTGTGTGACCGGACCGGCTGCGGAACTGCTGCACCATTCGGGCGAGCGATGAGGCCGGAGCTCCGAAACAGGGTGGCGTAGACATGATGGGGTAGTCGAGGCCATCCAGCAACAGCAGGTCCTGTCGATACGGGGCCAGCGACGCCATCTGCGCCGGCAGCACCCAGTTGTCACCGGTGGTGGCCCACGTGTCGCCGCCCAGCATCCCGAGCGACCACGCCACTATGAACATCCGCTCCGGTCCCGGCACCGCGGCGCAAGCGCCAAACGCCTCTTCGTACTGCAGCAGAGGAAGCACGGCCGTCCGACGCCCAGCGCCTTCAAGAAAGACCGTCGCGAGGGGACCTCCCGGCGGCTGATGGACATATGAGCCCCGTGTCTCGCGCCGCCCCGAACCTTTCATCATCCGAACGTCACCGGGCGCATCCGCGACGCCCGCACCATGAATCCCCGAGGCCCGCCGGTAACGCCAGTTATCGACGCCTGACGCGACGAGGCAACGCCCCGGTTTTGCAACTGTGCCCCTTCTTGGTCGGGAAGGTCGTGAAGTAGGGCCACGGCCGGGCGGGGTGGGTCGTGGCCGGAACTGTCGCCGCGGGCGTGGTCTTCATGGCCGGGTCCCTGTTGCTCGCCCGGCTCACCTGGCGGCTCGTTCCGAAGAGCCGAGGCGCCTGACACCCCTTGTTTGCACTATCCCCCATGGCGCGGCATCGAGCGCTCGCTCGGGCGCGTCAGTGTTTGGCTGCAGCAGTGCTGGGAGTCGCAATAACTCGATCAAGCGCATGTGCGACCAGGTCGGGGCGACGCATTACATCTGCGAAGTCGAGCATAGGCAACAGGTCCGCCGACCCGTCACGTCGGAGCCCATGGATGCCGAGCAAGCTCTCGCCGAACTCGCTCCCCGAGAAGAAACCATCTGGGGTCCAAGCAACCCACTGCTGAGGTTGGTAAAAGAACAGGCACAGAAGCGGCCGGCCGTCTTCTCTGGCGAGCCACCGGAACGTACCGTCGTCCAGCGCAACCACGGCGACCCGCCCGTCCTCAGACAAGGAAAGTCCTCGTACCGATGCGCCAAGTCCCTGCTTCCATAACAGTTGACCGGACTTGGCGAAGGCGTAAAGGTTCCATTCGCAGCCCAGCAGGAGGCTGTCGTGTCGTGCATCGATTGCCAATGCGCGGCAGGTCTCGCGAGCTTCGACGGGGAGCTGGCGGCCATTCAACGTCGGCTTGGTGCTGTTGTGCCAACTGGCCACCTCGAAGCCAGGCGCCTCCGTGATCGCAGCTCGCAACGCGGTGGTATTGGGCTCGATGATACGGAGGGCGCGAACGTCGAAAGTCAGCCGCTCGTGATCTCCTTCGCGCCAAGCGAATTGGATGCGGGACGTATCGGCCGAGAATCGGAGCGTCGAACTCTGTCCGCTGAAGTCGATCGTGTGGGGCCGGAGCACCCACCGCGCCGCGCCCTGACTATCGAGCACTCCCACCAGCGGATCCTGGGAAGCAACGAGCAGCCCCCCCGACCCCAGCGCCACGATTTGATCGGGCGTGTTGTTGTGCAAGTACCAATCGGGCAACCTCGTGCCATCGCGCTGCCAGCGCAAAACTGGATTCCGGCCGTCCTCGCCGTCGTACCGTCCGCTGGCGTAGAACTCGCTTCCATTCGCCGCCCAGGCGACGGTTCCCAAAGTATCGGAGGGATCGCGAGGAGTGATCGCCAGTTCCCGAACGACCGCAAGGCTGGGAACCGCCAGCAAACGGGCCGCGGGTCCATCAAGGAATCCGACCAGGACCATTTCTTCTTTGGGGTCAAAGGCGACTCGGAATGGCCGTTGATCGAAATGCCGCTTCGCGAGCAGCCTGTGATCGGACGCATAGATACGCACGGCTCCATCCCAGGAGCCGACGGCCAGGAGGCCGCTCTTGCTGAACGCGAGGCCGTAGCAGTCGCTTCCGTAATCCCGATCGGTGAAAACGAGACGATACCGATCGGTGTCGAAGACCCGCACACCAGACCGCCCCCACAGCCCGACCGCCAGACGCCTCCCATCCGGCGAAAAGCGCATCGAGAGGATGGTCGGCATCGCGGAGATGGCGCCTACGAGATGCCAATCACTCGTCCGGAAGAGATAGACGACTCCCTCCCATCCGCCAAGGGCGACCGTGCCACCATCGGGCGACATAGCTACCGCAATGATCTGGCCCTTCTCCCGAAGCCCCGGAATCCGAAGGACGTGGAGCGGGCGGCCATCGCTGAGCCGCCAAATACGCGCCGTCTTGTCGTCGGAGCCGCTGACTACGACCTGCTCGTCGCGATCGACGTCGACGTCGGTGACGTCGGTGAGGTGCATCCCAGCATCAGGCGCGATGTTGCCCATGACAAGGTCAGAGAACCTGCTCGCCAGCCGCCTCCGGAACTCCTTCAGCGCCTCCTCGGCGGGCATGGATGGCTGCGCCGGCCGCGCGCTCGTGACGACACAGCCTCCCGGCGACTCAGCCCGAGGCGTGGCACAGGCCGCCAGGGCGACGAACACGAGCAGCACGACTTTCACGGACCGATAGTCGGTGGTGACATACGTTCCGTCAACACGGGTCGAAGGATCGGGGACAGTGCGTTCAAGCGCCCTTTCCACCCCGACATTTTTCGCCGACGCCGAGAAGAAGTCTTACGTCAACTCCGCCGGGCCCGCGCTGCCCGCCCCCCGCGCTGCGCGGGGGAAAACAAGGACGGATCCGGGTCGCGGCTTGGACGAATCCCCTTCCCGGCGCGAGGGCATCGTGTCGGCAGCTTGGCGTGGGCTCGGCATAGAGATCAAGCGTCGAGATCGTCCGATGCCGGTGGGTCTGGCGCGAACCCGCAGGCATCGAACCACAGCTCTCCTTGCGGCGGCGGCCAAGGAGGGTGGACGGCGGGCGCGATGCTGGGCAGGTCCATGTGCGCCAGGATCCGGACGACGCTGGCTGGCGAGGTGACGGCGGCGACTATTTCCATTCGGCCGGCGCAACGGGCGCACGCCAGGACATCCTTCAAGAAGACGCGCCAGATCAGCGACGCCCACGGAAATCGACCCGGGCGCCGGCGCTTATTCGTGGCGGGTTCGACATCGTCCGGTTTCGCAGTTCGCCCCGATCGGGCTCGTCCAGCACCTCCAGCGCGTCGTCGTCCAGCGGCTTGTCGTGCTGTAGTCGTCGCCTAGGCGACAATCCGGCAGATCAGGGCGGGCATGCTACTTGCCTTGGTGAGCATCATGAAGAATCCCGTCCTCTGGTGTGGGCTCGTGTTGACGGCTCTGTCCTGCACCGGTGGCCCCGCTGGCCAGGGCGAAGGGGGCGGGCAGGGGTCGGGAGGTCGTGGGGGAATCGGGGCTGGAGGGGCCGGAGCAGGCGGCGGCGGTGGGGCATCGGTGCCCGCTTGTTCGCGTTCCACGATTCGCGCCGGTGGCGTCATCATCGGTCCGGACGAAATGCCGGTCATGGGCGACGTGACGGCGCCGGTCACAGTCACGAGCGTCGACTCATGCGCCTCCATTGCCAGTGCGTGCGAGGCGGCCTCGGCCTCCATTGCCCGCGCGTGCGGGAACAGTTGCCGTGGATCCTGGGGGCCGGACGCCAACTCGACTCGTGTGGTATTGAGCGGAGCCAGCGATGCTCAGGTGTGGTCGCTGTTCTTTGCGATCCCCTTCCTGGATCCTGGCCGCGTCAAGGTCGGTGACACGTTTGATCTTTCGGCGCAGGGGGCCCGTTGGATGATGGACATTTTCAGTGGTCTGAGCCAGCAGGTGGTTCTGGCGCGAGCGGGCAAGCTCGTCGTCTTCACGTCGTACCGCTCGTCGCTCATCGGGGGACTGCTCTTGCCGAGCCTCGACGATTACGACATCAAGTTCGGCTTTGCCGGTCAAATCTGCAGTGACGGGGGAATGTGTGAGCACACGCAGTCTGCCTTGAACGTCGTGGTCGGCGGCGAACGCAAGATCGTCACGCCGGGACAGACCGCGAGCATTGGTACTTTGTCCCTGTCGATCGAGGACGTGAGCTTCTATGCCGACCCGGGCGACGTTTGCGGCATTCCAGCTTCCGCGACGATGGCGGGCTTCACGGCGCCGTGATCCACCAGTCCCCCGACATTAGGACTCCGTTGCCCACGAACAAGGACGCCGCCCCGCCAGCACCATCATGGCTGATGGCCGGCAGACCGCGGACCTCCTTGAGGGTCTGAACGATGTCCGCCAGTCCGCGCTCGGCGCGCAGGTTACGCACGCCGCCTCGCCGGAAGCGGCGCCGGGATCGAGCCGCAGCGAAAAGGCCCCCTCGTACTCGGCGGCGGCGTCCGCGAAGTTGACGAACGCGAACGCGGCCGTGGCCTTGTCATGGTGCTTGCGCCACCGGCTTCGGGCAGCGCGGAATCGGTCGTTGCCGTCCAGGGCACGACCGCGTTCGCCCCGACATATTTGTCGCGATCGCGTCGGCCCGTCATCCGGACCCGGTGATCGCGCGTCAGACGCCCCGCCGCGGCTTCGTCCGCCCCAGGAAGATGATCGCGGGGACCAGCGCCAGCGCGGTCACCACGCAGGTGACCTCGCCGATGAGCGACGCGAGGCCGAAGCCGTAGATGGCCAGGTTGTCGCTGACCATCAGCGAGCCGTAGCCGACGATGGTGGTCAGCGAGCAGATGAAGACGGAGCTGCCGCTGTTGCGGACGCTCTCGAACGGGCTCTTGGCCTCGTAGTAGGCGGGGTGGGCGATGTTGATCGCGTAGTCGACGCCGAGGCCGAGGGTGATGGGGAGCGCGATGAAGTCGAGGAAGTTGACCTTGATGCCGGCGAGCGCGCACACCGCGATCAGCCCCAGGCTGCCGAGGCCCGTGGCGGCCAGCACCGCCACCGCGCGCCGATCGCGGCCCACGACGACCACCACCATCAGCAGCAGGCCCGCCATGGCCACCAGGGTCACGATGGGGCCGTCGTGCTGGATCGAGGCGAAGATGTCCGCGAAGATGACGCTCGAGCCCGACGTCGTGATGGTGGCGCCGTCGGACAGGCTCAGCTTGCGGACCGCCTTCGCGAAGCGCAGCAGGTCGTGGCCGTTCCACTCGTCCAGCTTGTCGGCGGGCCGGATCGCGATCATGTAGCCGACGCGCCCGTCCTTCTCGACGAGCTTGTCCTTGATCTCCTGCGGCAGGTCGGCGATCGCAACCGGCTTCAGCTCGTCGGGCGGCCGCAGCTCGCGCAGCTGCTTCCGATCGGGCTCGTCCAGCACCTCCAGCGCGTCGTCGTCCAGCAGCTTTCGGATCTCCGCCAGCACCGCCAGCCGTTCCGTCTGATCCGCGGGGACGACGTCCAGCACCGAATTGATCGTGCCGATGGTCTTGCTGGCCTCGGGCGTCCCCTTGTCGATGGCCCGCAGCGCGTCCACGATCTTCGGCACCTGGGCGATGTCGTCCGCCGCGATGAACGTCTTGCCGCTGATGCCGCGGCCGAAGTTGTCGTCGGACGCCTGCATCCACCGTCGCGAGTCAATCGCCGCCACGCTCTCGGAGCGCAGGTTCTTGATGTTGTATTCGAACGGATCGGACGCGGCGTAGCGCCACGCGATGGCGCCAGCCAGCACGGTGACCACCCCTGCCATCACGCAGACCGCCCCCGGCCGCGCCACGCCGAACACGCGCGCCAGCGCGTTGCCCACCATCAGGTTGCTGTCCTGGCCGCGCGTGTTCCGCCCGAACAGCAGCACCAGCGCCGGGAACAGCGAGAACGACGCGAGCCAGCACAGCAACATGCCCACCGCGCCGATGACGGCGAAGTCGGCGAAGCCCTTGAAGCTGGTCACCGCGAGCGAGCCGTACGCGATGGCCACCCCCAGCGACGCCACCGCCGTCGGGCGCACGGTGCCGACGATCGCGATCACCATCGCCTGCTCCGGCGAGTGCTGGTGACGCGCGTTCAGGAACCGTGTGATCAGGAAGATCCCGTAGTTGATGCCGTTCCCCGCGATGATGGCGCCGAGGAACGCCGTCGTGGCGTTGAGGTGCCCCACCGTCAGCGCGGCCACCCCGAACGCCGCCGTCGTGGCGATGGCGATGTTCACGGTCAGCAGCACCAGGTGGATCACGCTGCGCAGGTAGACCAACAAGATCAGCGCCACCAGCACCAGCGTGATGACGCCCGAGCGGATCATGCCCTTGATGACAGCGTCGTGCTCCGCGACCGACGTGCTGACGCCGCCCGTGAAGCCGATGTCGACGCCTGGGTGGCGCGCGCGGGCCCCGGCGCGCACGGTGTCGAGGGTGCCGAGCAGCTGCTTGCCGCGCACCACGTCCGTGATCTCGAAGGCGGTGTGCAGGACGACCAGGCCCACCTTCCCGTTGGCGCTGACGAAGCTCGATCGGTCGAGCCTCGCCTCCGCGTCGCGCCAGTGCGCGCGCAGCTCGTCGGTTCGCTTGCGCGCGTCGGTGTCCGCCGCGGCGGCGTCGTCATCGAGGTCGATGAACAGCGGGTTCGCCTTCGCCTTGGCCCGCTTGATGCGATCGCGCAGGGCATCGCGCGCCTCCTGCAGATCCGGCAGCGGGACCAGCAGGTGCCGCCGCGGGCGCAGGAAGTCGCGCGTGATCTTGTCGTCGGTCTCGACCCGCTCGACCAGCTCGCGCGGGATCTGCCGCACACCCGCCGTGACCTCGTCCACGACCGCGCCGCGCGTGGCGGCGTCGGGCGCCGCCACCAGCACCAGCACGGTGTCCTTCGCCGCCAGGCGCTCCTCGAGGCGCCGCAGGTCGCGCACGGCGGGGGCGTCCTGCGGCAGCAGGTAGGAGAAGTCGGCGAACAGGCGCAGCCGCGTCTCGATGAGCAAGAGCGAGCCCGCCAGCACCAGCACGCCCGCCGCGGCGATCAGCAGTGCCCGTCGCTCGAGCCACCCCACGTATCGTCGAGCGAGGTTCGCCCGCGATGTCGACGTCATATTGTCAGCGCTTCGCGCCGGACGACGCTTGCTTCGCGACGGCCTCGGCGGCGCGCTTGGCGGCCTCGGGATCGCCGAGGTAGTAGTGCCGGATCGCCTTCAGGTCGTCGTCCAGCTCGTAGACGAGCGGGATGGCGGTGGGGATGTTCAGCTCGACGATCTCCGCCTCCGACACGTGGTCGAGGTGCTTCACCAGCGCGCGCAGGCTGTTGCCGTGCGCCACCACGCCCACCTGCCGGCCGAGGCGCAGGTCGGGGACGATCGCGTCGTACCAGTACGGCAGCATGCGCGCGACGACCTCCTTCAGCGACTCGGTCGCCGGCAGCACGTCGGGGGCCAGGTCGCGATAGCGCGGATCATGCCGGGGATGGCGCGCGTCGGACGGGTCGAGGGGGGGAGGCGGAATGTCGTAGCTGCGGCGCCACTCGAGCACCTTCGCCTCCCCGTGCTTGTCCGCCGTCTCCTTCTTGTTCAGCCCTTGCAGGCCGCCGTAGTGTCGTTCGTTGAGGCGCCAGTGGCGGTGCACGTCCACCCACTGCTGCCCGAGCTCGTCCTGCACGACCTGCATCGTCTGGATCGCCCGCCGCAACCGGGAGGTGTGGAACACGTCGAACGCGAAGCCCGCCTCTCTCAGCAGGATGCCGCCGCGACGGGCCTCCTCGCGCCCCTCGGGGGTCAGGTCGACGTCCGTCCATCCGGTGAAACGGTTCTCGAGGTTCCAGGTGCTCTGGCCGTGCCGCAAAAGAACGAGCTTGTGCATGGCGCGTAACCTATCGCGTCGCGCCGGTCAGGCCAAGCGCCGTCGCGCCAGAATTCGAGCCCGCCTGGGGCGTGTTAGATTTGCCGGATGTCGATCGCCGGGGACGGAGCCCGCCTGCCGTGAGCATCGGCCGCCGCCTCATCGACATGGCCCGCTCCGAGCTGAATTCGCTGCTGGACGTGGCGGCCAAGCACGCCGGCGACGATGACGACGACGCTCGCGGTGGGGCCGGCGCCGCCGAGGAAGCCCCCGCTGCCTCGCGAGTCGGGGGGCGCTGGCGGGACGAGGCGGAGTGGATGCGGCGCGCGCGGCAGGAGGTCGAGGACGCGATCCACGGGCGCAGGACGCCCGAGCCGCCCCCGCGCGCAGGGGGTGCGCCGCGCCCACGCGGCACGCTGTCGGGGGAAGCTCTGCGCGTGCACAAGGCCTACGCCGCCCTCGAGGTGCCGCAAGGGTCCGACTTCGAGACCGTGCGGCGCTCGTACCGCGCGCTCATGCGCAAGTACCACCCGGACCATCACACGCAGTCGGCGGAGAAGCAGCGGGCCGCCAACGACGTGGCCCAGGGTCTGACCGACGCGTACAAGCTGCTCGAGAAGCGTCTCCGCAAGTAATCGCGTTGGCGCGAGTGAGCTTTGCTCTCTCGCGCCGCCGCGGGGGATCCAAAGGACCCTCTCAGGGTGCTTTTTTCGAAGTGTCACGGCGCCGGCTGCTTCCGCCAGACGGACCACAGCCCCTGCGCGAAGGTCGGCGCGACGACGCCCGGCGGCGCGTCAGGGAAGGGTTGAAAGCGCGCGCCGTTGCCCGGCGCCGGTTGCTTCACCAGGAAGTAGTCCCAGCCCGTCGCGTGGCGCGCCCACGAAAAGACTGTGTTGTCGCCCCACGGCGCCCCGGCGACCGGTTTCCACGCGGCCCACATATCGCCGGGGAGGCTGGACATCACCGGGGTCGCGTTTCCGCCTCTCTCCACCAGGTACTGATCGACGATGTGTCCCATTGGAAAGTGGCGGTAGTGGCGCTCGTCGACGACGCGCGGGCCGACGAAGTGCACGCTGTGCCCGGGCGGGATGTGGGCGAGCGACGCGCGCAGACCGGCAATCTCCACCGGCATCCACCAGCCGTGAAAGTCGGCCGCGATGACGAGAGCGTAGCCGAGCGCCGCCACGCCGACCGGCGCCATGACGGCGCCCGGCAGCCCGCGCGCCCGCCGGGGAACCAGCAAGACGAGCGTCATCAGCGCGGGCACGATCAGCCGCACGTTCACCGCCCACCAGTCGAACGGCTGCCGGATCGACATCGGCAGCAGGAAATAGCCGACGATCAGTCCGGCGGCCGTCAGCGGCAGCCGCGACGCCCAGGCCCGCGCCCAGCTTCGTTCGTAGGCCGTCGGGGGTGCGTCGGGGGACAGCGGGGTCGAGCTCGGGGCGGTGACGACGGGCTCGCGGTCGTCGGTCGGCCGAATCCCCCGCACGAGTAGGACCGCGAGCACCGCGACGAAGACAGCCGCGACGATCTCGTCGCTCGGGCCTGCGTAGGCGTCCAGAAACCATTCGTGCAGGTTCGCCAGGTAGACGCCGGAGCCCGGGCGCATTTGCCACAGGTGCTTCGCGAAGCGCCCGAGCCCGCCCCCGCTCCCGCCCTCGGCCATGAACGTGTGGCGCAGCCACGGCCCCAGGTACGCGAGCGACGGGAGCACGGGCGCCCAGCGCCTGGAGACACGGCTCGGCTGTCCTGTCGCCAACACGGCCCACGACGCGAACAGCGCCGCACCCACCGCGTACAAGAACGCGTGCGACGCCGCCAGCAGCAAGAGCGTGACGGCGAGGGCGACGTCGCGCCACGACGCCCGCGCGCGGCTGAACGCGGCCGTCATCAGACCGACCTGCAGGACCAGGAACGTCACGCCCGCGACGCTGCCCAGAAAGCCGAACCAGACGCAGCGGTGGTAGGTCGCCGCCACCCCGAACAGGGCCAGGCGCGGGTCGCCGCCACACGCGCGCAACGTGTAGAGCAGCGCGCAGGGTAGACCAATGACCGCGAACAACGCGAGGAAGACGTTGGCTGCGGCGGTGATGGGCATCAGGTGGGCCAGCGCGAAGACGAACGCGAACGAGAACGCGTTTGGGGAGACGTGCATGTGCACATCGAAGTAGCGCTCGGTGTGGACCGCGGGATCGTGGCGGTGCATGAGGACCCCGACCATCCCCTCGAGGCCGTTGACGTCGGACATCGGCAAGATCGGCGCGAGCACGAGCGGCACGAGGTTCGCCGCGATGCCGCCCGCGAACAGCAACCAGAACCAATGCCGCGCGAGCCACGCGATTGCTCGACCGCGCCGCGGCTCCGCGAGGGGCTGGGACGACGTTCGCGCTGGGGCCGCAGGCGATTCCATGTCGGGGCTCGTGCCGCCACCCCACGCTAACAGCGGCCGGCGCGCGCCGCCATCTGCGCGGCGGCGCGAAACTCCCGCGCGCCGGCGCCGATGACCGGGAATGCGCGATCGATCCGTTCCGCGACCCGGTCTCTCCGACGTGAGGCCTATCGCCAGATTCAGGGAGAGGGCAGCCCGAGCGTGCGTAAAGGTGGCGGTCCCGCTCGTTCTTGCTCTGTCAGGCGCGTGCGATCCGTCGAGCCCGCACCCCGGGGCGGAGAGGTCCGGTTCGGTCGATGCCGCGGCCGATCGGATCTTCTTGATGACCAGCTCCGGGGGCGGTCCGGCGTGCGCGGCCGTCGGACACGGCGCGGGTGGGGACGGGGGAACCGGGGCGACGGAAGCTGCCGGTCGTGGTGGCGCTCCGGGTGCTGGCGGCGCGAGCCCGCTCGACGCCGGCGTCGACGTCGCGCCGGTCGACGCGGGAAGGATCATCCTCGGCGGCGCGGGTGCGGCCGGCGCGCCCGACGGCGGTGGGGCCGGTGGGAAGAGAGCGAAGGCATCGCTTGGCGGGGCCGGGGGCTCCGTCGGTGGCCAGGGACAACCGCCCGGTGGCGGCCCGGGCGGTGGTGGTGGAGGCGCCTCAGGCCAGGGCGGCGACCAGGGCCAGGGCGGCGGCGGTGGTGCCGGTGGCGGTGGCGGGCGGGTGTCGGATCCTGCCGCCGCCGTTCCCGAGCCAGGAGATCTGTCGATCGTCGAGTTGCTCATCAATCCCGCGGGGACGGACACGGGCCGGGAGTGGATCGAGCTCGTGAATCGTTCGCCGCGCGCGCTCGAGCTCGGCGGCTTGCACATCGCCGATGGCGCGAACGACGCGCCGATCGACTTCAGCGTTGCGGGCCGCACGACGTTGCCCGTGGGAGGCCGGGCGGTGCTGATTCAATCGGCCGACGCCACCAAGAACGGTGGCGTGGCGCTCGGCGCCGCGACGTTCGGCGGCAGCTTCGGCACGCGTGTCTCGTTGAACAACGACGCCGACAGCATCGCGATCTGCGCCGGCCCTTGCGGGGCGGGCACCACCATCGATCGCTTCAGCTGGGACACGAGCCCAGGCCCGGCCTACGACGACCACGCCCTGTCGATCGACGACGCCGGCCACGCGTGTCCGGCGACCACGCCGTTCGGCGACGCGGGCAGCTTCGGGACACCCGGCGCCACGAACCCACCGTGTCCGCAATGATGTCGTCGGCGGCCGGCGCGGGTCGTCGATTCGCGCGGACGCCGCGCACGCCGCCGGAGGCCGCGTGGTATGCCTCCAGTCGCATGACGACCGCGGCCGTTCCGTCTCGCGCCAGCGCGCCGCTCGGCCGCCTGGCCGAGCCCATCGGCGACGTCTCGGCGGACGAATCGCTGAGCCGGTTCCTCGGCCACGTGGCGTCGACGGGATTGACGCTGTACCCAGCGCAAGAGGAGGCGCTGCTCGAGATCTGGGGCGGTAAGCACGTGGTGCTGTCGACGCCCACGGGCTCGGGGAAGTCGCTCGTGGCGATGGGAATGTTCTTCAAGGCGCTGAGCGAGGGCAAGACGGCGTTCTACACGTGCCCCATCAAGGCGCTGGTCAACGAGAAGTTCTTCGACTTCTGCGATCTGTTCGGCGCTCACGGCGTGGGGTTGATGACCGGGGACGCGACCATCAACCGCGAGGCGAGCCTGATCTGCTGCACCGCCGAGATCCTGGCCAACCTGGCGCTGCGCGACCGCGGCCGCCGGGCGGACTACGTGGTGATGGACGAGTTCCACTACTACGCCGATCGGGATCGGGGCGTGGCCTGGCAGATTCCGTTGCTCGCTCTGAAAGACAGCACGTTCTTGCTGATGTCGGCGACGCTGGGGGACACCCGCACCATCGAGCGCCACGTCGAGGAGCGCACCGGGCGTCCGTTCGCCGAGGTGCGCGGGAGCCTGCGGCCGGTGCCGCTCGACTACGAGTACCGCGAGACGCCGTTGCACGAGACCATCTCCGAGCTGGTGTCGTCGGCGCGCGCGCCGATCTACCTGGTGAACTTCACCCAGCGCGGGGCGGCCGAGGAGGCGCAGAACCTGATGAGCGTCGAGGTCTGCGACAAGGCCGAGAAGGAGGCCTTGAAGGAGGCGCTGCGCGACGTTCCGTTCACCACACCGTTCGGCAAGGATCTGCAGAAGTTCCTTCGTCACGGCGTTGGCATTCATCACGCCGGGCTGCTGCCGCGGTACCGATTGCTGGTGGAGAAGCTGGCGCAGGCCGGGATGTTGAAGGTGGTCAGCGGCACGGACACGCTGGGCGTCGGCGTGAACATCCCCCTGCGCACGGTGCTGTTCACGCAGCTCTGCAAGTTCGACGGCGAGAAGACGGCGATCCTGGGTGTGCGCGATTTCCAGCAGGTGGCCGGTCGCGCCGGGCGCAAGGGCTTCGACACGCGCGGCACGGTGGCGGTCCAGGCTCCGGCGCACGTGATCGAGAACAAGCGGCTCGCGCAGAAGGGGGGGAAGAAGTTCGTCCCGCGCAAACCGCCGCAGAAGGGCTACGTACCCTGGGACAAGGGCACCTTCGATCGACTGGTCAAGGGGACGCCCGAGGCGCTGGAGTCACGATTTTCGGTGACCTTCGGGATGCTGATCAACCTGCTGTCGGGGCGGCGGCAGGAGCGCGGGGGCGGCTACCGGGGACTCGTCGAGCTGATCCGCGATTGCCACGAGAGCGATCGGAAGAAGCGCGAGCACCGGCGGCGCGCGGCGCTCTATTTTCGAACCTTGCGCCGCGCCGGCATCATCGATGTCGTGACGACCGAGGCGGTGGCGGGGCGCGTGGTCGAGGTGAGCGCCGACCTGCAGCGCGACTTCTCGCTGAACCAGACGCTGTCCCTTTACCTGCTCGACACGTTGCCCGCCCTCGATCGGGACAGCCCGACCTACGCGCGCGACGTGTTGACGCTGGTCGAGTCGATCCTCGAGAACCCCGAGGCCGTCCTGCGCAAGCAGCTCGATCGCGTGAAGGACGAGCGTATGGCCCAGATGAAGGCGGACGGGGTCGAGTACGAGCAGCGCATGGCCGAGCTCGAGACGCTGGAGTGGCCCAAGCCCTGTCGCGAATTCATCTACGAGACCTTCAACGCGTTCAGCGAGAAGCACCCGTGGGTGGGCACCGAGAACATTCGCCCCAAGTCGGTCGCGCGCGAGATGTACGAGTCGCTGGCGACGTTCTCGGAGTACGTGCGCGATCTCCGGCTCGAGCGCAGCGAAGGGGTGCTGCTGCGATACCTCGCCGACGCGTACCGGACGCTGGAGCAGACCGTGCCGCCCGCGTTCCGCACGCCGGAGGTGGACGACATCGCGTCGCACCTGCGCGCGATGTTGCGGCAGACCGACTCGAGCCTGCTCGAGGAGTGGGAGAGCCTGCGCGATCCCGAGGCGCAAGCGCGGCCGGCGCGCGAGGATCCTGCTCGCGGCCGCGCGACGCTGCAGCCGCTGCGCGAGGATCCTGCTGCCCTGGCCGGCCGCGCGCGAATGGAGTTGCATCGCCTGGTGAAGCTGCTGGCGGCGCGCCGGTACGAGGACGCGGTCGCGGCCCTGCACGACCCCGACAAGCTCTGGTCGGCGGCGCGCCTTGCGCAAGACCTCGAGCCGTACTGGAAGGACCACGCTTCGATCCTGGTCACGCCCGAGTCACGGCGCCCGCACCTGACGACGATCCGCCCCGACGGCGACGGCGCCTGGTGGGTCACGCAGCGGCTGCTCGACCCGGCCGGCGACGACGACTGGGCGGTCGAAGGGCGCGTCGATCTGGCCGGGCACCCGGCCGGTGACCGCGCCGGGCTCGACGACGCGCCCATCCTCCAGCTATCGCGCGTCGGTATTTGACCGGGCAAGCGCGAGCAAGCTCGCACGCGCTAACGCGTGACCGTGACCGCGGCGCCGTTCGAGAGGCTGGCCGGCGGATCGACGACGACCGCGTCCCCAGCGGCCAGGCCGTGCGCGACCAGGGCTAGCTCGTCGACGGTGGCCGCGACTTCGACGGCGCGGCCCTCGACGGTGTCGCCGTTCGGCCCCACGACCCACACCCGTGCGCCGCCCTTGCCTGGCGGGTCTTCGTGGACCAGCGCAGCGCGCGGCACCGGGAACACGCCGTCGAAGCGCGCGCTCGCCAGGTGGACGGCGGTGCCCGGCGCGATGTCGGGCACGCCCAGCAAATCCACGGTGAGGGCGGCGTCCGGGGCGCCGGGCGGTCCAGCGAAGGCGCAGTCGATGGCGCGCGCCGCCTTCTCGGTCGGCCCGCCGTCCGTGGCGCCCGTCCCCGGAACCGTTTCGATGCGGCAAAAGCCCAACGCCCGTGCCTTCGCCTGGTCGTCGGCTGGCAGCGAAAACGTGGCGCGGGGTCCAGCGGCGCGAATCCGAAACACGGGCGCACCCGGCTTGACCAGGGCGCCGCGCTCGACCAGAACCTGCCCAATCTGGCCAGCGGCGGTTGGGCGAATCTCCATCTCGGCCAGCTTGGCCTGCGCGTCGGTCAGCTCCCGCGTCCGCGCCGCGATGTTGGCTTCGGCCTGACGGGCGGCGGCCTCGTTGCCGGCGGCGCGGCTCGCGTCGCGCAGCTGTTCGAAGAACGCCACGCGCGCGCGCACACGGTTGACGTTCAGCTCGCGCGCCGCCACCCCCTGCAGGCGCGCGACCGGCTCACCGGCGGAGAACGTGGTGCCCGGCGGCATCACGTCCTGGACCTTGCCCATGGTTTGGAAACCCAGCTCCTCGTCCTTTCCCGCGACCACCGTGCCGCTCGGGGCGAACCACCGGTAGTACGTCGTCGGCTGCGGGACGACCACATGAACGGGAAGCGCGGCGACGGTCGTGGTGCGCGGACGAGAGTCGGGGCGAAGCGCGAATGCGGCGGCGATCGCGATCCCGCCGACCAGCAGCGCCCCGAGCACGAGCGGTGCCTTCCGTCGCGGCAACGGTCCGGCGGCCGCTGCCTCCGCCACCGGGGGCATGACAACCACCTCGGGGGGAGGGGGCTGGCGGCGGTCCTGCGCGGGCTTCTCGACCTCGTCGGTCAGGGCGGCGGCCCAGGCCGCGCTGTTCTTGGGCGTCTCGTCTTGAGGCCGAATCACCCCCGACGCGGCCGGGACGTCGAGCGCTCCCGCTGGTGACGGGCTGGCCGCTGCGCCGCTCGCCTCGGCGACGATCGCATGGGCGATCGAACCGAGCGGCGTGTCGTCGCCAGGACGGGAGGTCCCGCTTTCCTTGATCACCGGCAGCGCGGACCCGGTTTGACGTCGGCCCGGCGGGCCGGCGATGCCTTCGCTCGTCAACGGCGGCAGGGGCGCGGCCAGCACCTGCAGGCGCGGCAGCAAGGGCGCCGGCGTGCCGGGCTCGAGCGGCGGCGCCGGTGCCAGCGGCGTCATCGGCGTGAGCGGCGCCAAGCTGATCCCGTGGAGCGTCCGGCCCCTCGCCCAAGCCCCACTCTTCGCTTCCTTGAGACGGTATTCAGTGGCGTCGCCCTCGGTCAGCGCCGCGGGCGTGGCGGCGGGGGTCGGCGCGGGCCGAGGAGGCTCGGGCGCCTCCGTCAAAGCCGACGACGACAGCTCGCTGAAGATCTCCTCTGGCCCTTCGCCGCTGTCGTCTCCGAACATCGGCGACGACACCAGCTCGACGGGCTCGGCGTCAGCGAGGGCGTCCGTCTGCAGCACCGCCCCGGGCAACTCGCCAAACGGACCCGATCCCGGCGAGGGCGACAGCGGCGCCAGCGTCACCGGTTGCGCCCCGGCGCCCGCGCCCGCCAGAAACCCGAGACCCGCCAGCTTCTCGATGAACTGATCGAGCGCCTCGTTGGTCAGGTCGAGCTGATACGTTGCGCTCGCCCACGCGACGACGTCTTCGAGCGGCTGGCCGGTCAGCTGCTTGGCCAGGTCGTACTCGAAGTCGTAGAAGCGGAAACTGACCCCTGTCGCCGGATCGGTAAGGTCGACATACGCAACGTCGCCTTCCTCCACCGTCGCGGCGACAAGATCATCTCGTAGGCGCGGCGCCATGGCCCGCCAGCTTAACAAGCTGTTGCCGTGATGCGCCAGCAGCCAGCGGTCAAAACGACGTCGGTGGGGAGGCGGCCGCCCGAGAGGCTTCGGCGCCGCGGTGTCACTTGCGTTTTGGCTTGGCGTCGAGCTGAGGCTGCGGCCGCATGCGCGACGGCGGATGAACCTTGTGCGCGATCTCGATCTTCGCCTGCACACGCGCGCGAAACCCGGGCGCATTCCCTTGTTGCCCGCGCGGCGACTCCGTCGCGGGTCGGTCGGCGGCGATCAGCGGAGGGCGACGTGCCGGAGCGACCGGAGGACGATGGGGCGCGACCGGTGGGGCGCCAGTGCCGGCGACGGGTCGGCCCCCGAAGAAGGTCCCCGGCGCGCGTGGCGTGGGTGGGCCCTGCGGTCGACCGGCGGGGTGGCCGCGCTCGGCGCGTGCGTGCGGAGCAGGGCTAGGTCCACCTGAGGGCGCACGCTCGGCCCGTGGGTGAGGCGGCCTCGCTCCCCCGAAGCGAGGCGGTCCGTTGAATTGAGCCTCGTCGGGTTTTCGCCCGTAAGGCTTTCGGGGCGGTGACGGCGCGAAGGGGCGGTGGCGCTCGTCGCGTGCGTGCGGCGCCCGCGGCTTTCCCGCGTGCGCGGGCCGCGGTCGTTCAGGCTCCGGCGGCGTCGCGACCGGCGCCCGCTTCGCCTGCGCGGGCCGCGGGGCTTCGAACCCGGCAGTCGGCTCCTCGCCGGCTGCCCTCTTGGTCGGCTCCGCCTTCACGGGGGCTGGTTTTTGTGCCTCCACCTTGGCCGCCTCCACCTTGACTGGCCCTGCCTTGGCCAGCTCGGATCTCGGCTCGTCCAGTCGCGCTCGGTCGGGTCGCGCTCGGTCGGCGTCTGGCGCACTTCGCTCGACGCGCGGCCCCGGTCGCGCAGGCGTGTGCGCGCGGGGGGGGCGCGCTGGCGTCTGGCGGCTGCCGTAGGGCGCACGGCCCTCGCTGTCCGCGCGCTCGATGCGGACGTGCGTCGCGCGCGGGTCGGTCTCGCTCGCCGCTCGGGCGAAGTCGGCGGCGGCCGCCGCCGCGATCTCGAACAACGTCTCGCGCGGGCCGATGCGGATCGCGCCGACCTCCCGGTTGGTCACGCCGCCGCGCCGGCAGATGAGGGGCAGCATCCAGCGTGGGTCCGCCTTGTCGTTTGCGCCCATGTTCACGCGGAACAGCACGCTGCTGGCAGCGAAGTCGGCCGAGCTCCGCGGCCGGCGATCCGGCGCCCCCCCACCGTAGCCGCCCCCGTCGGTCGGCACCGCCACCTGCCGCAGCGGCTCGCCCGCCGGCAAGCGACCGAGCTCGCGAGCCAGCAACCGGCGCAGCAGCTCGGCCTCGTCGACCTTGTCTCCCAGGTGCTTCAACAGCTCCCGCACGCGGGCATCCTGCGGCTCGGACACCTTCGCCGCGTCGTCGGTCAATTGTTCGACGAGGCGCTCTCCCGCCAGCGTCGCGATCGCCTCGGCCGACGGCGGCGGCGTCCACACCGCCTTCACGTGCGCCGCCGCCAGCAAGCGCTCGGCCTTTCGTCGATCCGTCGCGGTGGCGAGCAGCACAGCGGTCCCCTTGCGCCCGGCGCGTCCGGTGCGGCCGCTGCGGTGGGTGAGCGACTCGGCGTTGAGCGGCAGATCCGCATGAATGATGAGATCCACGTCGGGGAGGTGAAGGCCGCGCGCCGCGACGTTCGTCGCCACCAGCACGCGCGCCTCGCCCCGGCGCACCTGATCGAGCGCGCGATCCCGCTCGGCCTGGGCCCGGTCGCCCGAGATCGCCGTCGCCGTGAAGCCGCGCGCCACGAGCCCGCGGTGCAGCTCGCCGACGCCCTCGCGGGTGGTGCAAAAGACGATCACGCGCTCGGCGTCGGACGCGCGAAGCACGTTCACGACGGCGGCGCGCCGATCGCTGCTCGCCACGAGGTGCGCGACATACGCGATGTCCTCGTGGGCCGTCGTTCGCGAGGAGCCGCCCGATTCGCCGCGCGGATCGACGGGCAGGGCGTCGCGCTGAAACTTTCGCGCCAGGTCTCTGATGGCCGGTGGAAGTGTCGCGGACAGCAGCAACGTGCGCCGCTCGGCGGGCGCGGCCTTCAGCAGCGTCTCGAGATCGTCGCGAAATCCCAGATCCAGCATCTCGTCGGCCTCGTCGAGGACGAGGACCGCGATCTGCGCGAGGTCGAGCCGCCCCCGCTCCGCCAGATCGACCAGCCTGCCCGGGGTGCCGATGGCCACGTCGACCCCGTGCTTGAGGGCGCCGAGGTCGCCGCCCACGGACGTGCCCCCGGTGAACGACGCCAGCCGCATTCCCGTGTGGCGCAGCAGCCACCCGAGCTCCTCGCGAACCTGCGCCGCCAGCTCGCGCGTGGGGACGATCACCAGCGCAGACGGTTGTGGCTTTCGCGCGAACTTCGTGGCGCCATCAGGCCCGAGCAGCGTCTGGGCGAGCGCCACCCCGAAGGCGATGGTCTTGCCCGAGCCCGTCTGGGACGACACCAGCAGATCGCGGCCGGCGCAGCGGGCCTCGAGCACGGCCGCCTGAACCGGCATGGCGGTCTCGTATTTGCGGTCGGCGAGGGCGCGCGCCACGGATTCGGGCAGATTCAGCTCGGCAAAGGAACTCAAGGGAGGCGAGGTCTACCCCATGTTTGCCGAATGACAAAGCTCCCACGGCTGGGAGTGAGGCTCCTTCTCGTTCTACCGACGGCCGACAAGCCGACCCGCTGGCTGCGCCGGCGCTGCGCTCCGGTGCTCGTGTACCGGAGTACACTCCGCTCCGGTGCTCCCGCCGGCTTCGCCATCGGGCCGGCTTGTCGGACACCAGGAAAAGGACCCTGAGGGTCCTTTAGAACCCCCGCGACGGTCGGGTCGAGCAAGCTCGCCCCAACCAACGCGACTACTAACCGCCAGGGGACTGCGCAGTTCTCGACCGGCCAAGCGTCGGCCGGGCGTCCGGGTGCTCGACAGGGGTTGGCAATCGCGTTAGACGATGGACCACGATGCGCCATCGAGCCCCTCGCTTGGCACTCGGCCTGGTTACCACCCTGGCGGTGGCGGCTGGCCAGGGCCGTTCCTTCGCGCAAGACCCGCCGCCCCAGCAGGTTTCGCCACCGAGCGCGCCGCAACAGTCGCCGCCCCCGCCCGAGCCGGTCGCGCCGCAGGGCCCGCCGGCTCAGCCCGTGCCGCAGGGCTACCCGCCGCAAGGCTATCCACAACAGGGGTACCCGCAGCCGGGCTACCCGCCGCAGCCGCCGGGCTACCCCCCACAACCGAGTTATCCGCCGACGGGCTATCCTCAGCAAGGATACCCTCAGCAAGGGTATCCACAGCAGGGGTACCCACAGCAGGGGTACCCGCAGCCGGGTTATCCGCCGGCAGGCTACCAACAGCAGGGGTACCCGCCGCCGGGTTATCCGCCGGCAGGCTACCAGCAACCTGGGTACCCGCCGCCTGGTTACCCGCCCGCCGGGAGCGCGTATCCTCCACCGCCGCTCGGGCCCCGGCGGCGGCACGGCGCCTTCCTGGCGCTCGGTTACATCGGCTTGCAAGCGCACGAGGGCGCCTCGGGGCACGGTCAGAAGGCGGGCTTGCGCCTCGGCGGGATCCTCGGTTACCGCCCGAACGATCACCTCTCTTTCAACGGCGAGCTCACCCTCGACGTGCTGAACCTCGACAACCCGGCGGTCGGCGCCGCCAACCAGGGGACCGACGTCTCCGGGGCCGAGTTCGATCTCGCATTCAGCCCGCTGTTCCACACCTATGCCGGCGCCGTCGAGCTGGCGGTCGGCCCCAAGCTGGGCCTCTGGGGGGGCGGGACCCAGTATTCCGTCAGCGGCGAGACGACCAAATACTCCACCGGCGGCCTGGTCGCCGGCGTCAACGCCGGGCTCTTCGTCGCTCTTGGCAACGGCGCCTCCCTCGGCGGGTTGCTCAGCTTCGCTGTGCGTTCCATCGGGCAGGTCTGTTACACCGACGTCTTCGGAACCAGGACGTGCAGCAATCCCGACGTCGATTCCGAGAAGGTGCTCGGCATCACCGGCGCGGCGTTGTTCTGAACAAGGCCTGGCGCTCGGTCGCTTGGCAAGTACCGCCGCGGCCCCTATAACCGGCGCGGCCCGCATGGCCACCCCCTCCCGAAAGCCGCAGCCCCGAACCTTCGTTTATCGCTCGGGGACGCGGATCGCGGGCACTGTCGTCGCCTGTGACGCGACCGGCGGCGGAGACCTTCTGTTCCTTTCGAACGCCCTCGCGCTTCGGGGCGCCGGCCCACGTGCCGCGCGCGTGCGCGCCTCGCGCTGCCAGGTCCTGACCACGGCCGAGACGCTGGTCCTGATGGGCGAGGCGGGGGAGCGACTGCGACCGCGCGCGCTCACCATCGCCTACGGTCGTCCGTTCGGCCTCGGATCGCTGCGCGTCGAGCTCGTCCCCGCGGGCACGCTCCCCGGCGCCGCCGCGCTCTCCTGCGAGGACGGCGAACGCCGCGTGTTCTACGCGGGCGCGGCTCGGCTGGGCACGGGGGGGCGCGGGGCAGCTCCAGGCGAGGTCCGCGCCGCCAGCGCGCTGTGCATCGACGCCACCTTCGGGCACCCGCGGTTTCGATTTCTCTCGCGCGAAGACGCCGAGGACCGCGCGCGCCTCTTCGCGCGGGACGCGCGCGACGCCGGATGCGCGCCCGTGCTGCTCGCGACCCCCCTCGGCCCGGCGCAGGATCTCGCCTGCGCGCTCGTCGCCGCGGGCTGGCAGGTGCGGGCGCACCGGGCCGTCCTCGAGGCCGCCGCCGCCTACCGGCGCGCGGGGGTCGCGGTGCCCCCGATGGCGAGGTTCGCGGGGAAGCTGGCGCGAGCCGAGGTCTTGCTGTGGCCCCCGATCGATCGTGGCGCGGGCCTGATTCGCCGCCTCGGCGACGTCCGCGTCGGCTGGGTCTCGGGGGGCGCGGCGGACGCGGACGCCGTTGCCGCAATGAAGGTCGACACCGCCATTCCCTACTCGCACCACGCCGATTTCGAGGGACTCATGGCCTACGTGAAGGCGACGGGCGCGCACGAGGTCGCCGTGAAGAACGGATTTCCCGAGGAGCTGGTCATGGCCCTCCGCGCGCGCGGTCACGACGCCTACGCCGTCGGCCCCCCACGCCAGATAGATCTGTTCGCCGCTGAAGCGTGAGGGGGCGCGTGCGGGTGGGCGCCAGAGGCGCGGGCCGCACGCCACACCGCCCACGACGCGCTTCGCTTTTGCAAGAAAAGGCGCTAGATTGGTTTGCCGTGTTCAATCTGGGAATGGGTGAAATCACCGTCATCCTCTTGCTAGCGCTCATTTTCGTAGGGCCGAAGAAGTTGCCCGAGCTCGCGGCAGGTCTTGGCAAGTTGATTCGCGAGTTTCGCAAGACCACCTCGGACATCAAGAACGAGATCACGCTCGACGACGCGATTCGAAAGCCCTTCGAGGAGCTGCGCGATGCGGTGACGCTGCATCCGGAAGAGCTGAAGCGGCGCGACAGGATACGCCGCGATCTGGAGGCTGCCCAGCGCCAGGTGGCCGAGCTGGCCGCGAAGGCCGAAGCTGCGCCCGCGGAAGGCGACACGGCCGCCACGGCGGCGGGGGAAGATGATGCGGCTGCCTCGTCCATGACCGCCGAGGGAGCGCCGCCACCGCAACTCCCGGAGGCCTCTGCGAACGGGATGCCCGCGCCGCCCTTGTTTCCGACCGGGGCGCCCGCCGGCACGATCGCGCGCGACGTGTCCGGGCCCCTGCCGTCGTCCTTGCAGCGGCGGATGACGCCGTCGGTGCCCGTTCCGGCCCTCGGCAAGACGCAGCCCGATCTGAGTCGCACGCTGCAGCGCATGTCCGACACCCACCGGGAGACGGCGCGGATGGCGGTCGTTCCGCCGGCGCCCATCGAGGACGGCGCCGCGGACAAGAGCAACACGACGCAGGCGCTATCGGATCGAGACCTGGCGGCGATTCTGGTCAGGCCGCCACCGCCGCCCGCGACTCCCCGGACGGGACGAACGATGCCGCCACCCAGGCCGGGCCCGCCGCCGCCGCCCTCGGCGAAGTCAGCCCCTGCTCCGGACGAGAAGAAGTCCGAACCGCCGGCTTAGCGTTCAAGTGCCCTGCAGAGGTAGATTCTCGAATATGTCGTCGGCTCGCTCCCTTCCCGGCTGCGCCGCTTGTCGCCACCCCATCCGGGCGGCGATGACGCGTTAGTTCGTTTCGTCGGGACTTTCCCCCAAAGGACCTTCGATTGTCATCCAACGACGAAACCGCTCAAGCCCCCGTAGCCTCACCCGGTGACGCCGCTCCCGCCGAAGGCGAAGAGGTGCGGATGTCGTTCCTCGAGCACCTCTCCGAGCTGCGGTCGCGGCTGCGAAACGGCGCGATCGTCTTCCTGGTCGCGGTGTTCGTCTCCTTCTACTTCGTGAAGAAGTACTTCGTCTTCTTGACGAGGCCGGCGCGCATGGCGTGGGAGATTTCGCTGGCCGGCAAGCCGGCGGTGTTCCACTTCGCCAGCCCAACCGAACCGTTCTGGGTCTACACGAAGATCGCCATCATCGGGGCGCTGCTGTTCGCCAGCCCGATCATCTTCTGGGAGCTGTGGAAGTTTGTCGCGCCCGGGCTCTACAAGAAAGAGCGGCGGATGGTCATGGCGATCACGGGGGCGACCGCCGGATGTTTCCTGGGCGGCGCCGTGTTCGGCTACACGGTCCTCTGCACGCCGGCGCTGTCGTACATGTTCTCGTTCGCCGAGAAGTTCAATGGCTTCGAGATCCAGCCGACGATCATGATGGACGAGCTGGTGGGCTTCATGCTGGCGATGCTGCTCGGAACGGGCGTGGCCTTCGAGCTCCCGGTGGTGCTGGCCGTGCTGGGGTGGATCGGCCTCGTGTCGTCGAAGATGCTCTGGAAGTTCGACAAGTACGCGCTGATCCTGTCGGCCGTCGTGGGGGGCGTGCTGACGCCCGGGCCTGACGTGCTGTCGCAGGTCTTGATGGCGGGGCCGCTGTTCGCGCTCTACAACCTCTCGATTCTGATCGTCTGGCTGATCGAGCGCGGCCGCAAGCGGGCGATGGACGATCTCGAGAAGGGTGACTCGGACGGATCGTCGAAGGGCCTGATCCGTAGTCCCTGACGGGGGCTCCCCGTGGGAGCATTTCGTTCGCTGAGGAGGCCTCCGGCCTCGGGCCTCCGGAAGCCAGCAGGGCGATACCGGCGGTCGTCACTCCTCTCGACTCACGGGAGGTCCGACGCCCGAGGTCTGAGGCCTTTCAACCGATCGACACGGACTCGGTTCAAGAAAAGGTGGAGGGTTGTGGGCTGGAGTCGCGAAATGATGGAAAAAATTTGACGGGCGGTTGAGGGCGAACAAGATTGCACAAGGCAGGATCCGAACACCCTCAACCTTGGGTCGAGAAAAATGACTGACATGACCGCGAAACCGAAGTCCCACTCGGGCGCCATCGTCCGCCGTCGGCGCGCGGCGGTCGCCGCCTTTCGTCGCGCTCGGCGCACCGACGAGGACACGCGGGCGGTCCCCGACTGGGGACGCATCGTCCTGCGGTCGGGGACGACCACTCTACGCTGAAGCCGCACCGTGTTTCGGCTCATCAAATTCCTGGTCGGTGTCGCCGTCCTGGCGGGCTTCGTCTGGTTCGGCGCCAACGTCCCGCTCGGATCGCGCACGCTCTTCGAACACCTGCAGGCCATCGGGCGGACCCGCGAGACCAGGGACCTGCTCGACGGCACACGCGAGTCGGCCAAGCCCCTCATGGACTCAGTCCGCCGCAAGCTGGCGCAAGAGGCCCTCGGCGAAAAGGTGCTGCCGCCCGACGGGGGCGTGCCGCCCGCTGACGACGTGCCCGAGAGTGACCGCGACCAGCTGAAGAAGGTCCTCGCCGGCGAACGCCCGGAGCGGCCCACGCAGCCCGACCGGCTAGAGCACGGTCGTCGGGATCGCGGCGAACGCGGCGCGCGGCTCGAGCATACCGACAGCGGCAAGCGCTGACCCGGGCCCGTTGGGGCCGGGCCCTGTGCGAGCGTATGATGGCGCGCGGATGACGCCCTTCCTGCTGCCGCTGGCCCTCGTGCTCGCGACGACCGCGACGACCGCCGACGCAGCGCCTCGGTTCTGGACCGTCTTGCCGCGACCGGCGCATCGGCCGGCGGCGCCGATGGCCGATCTGGCCGAGCACGCCCGCCCCGCCGTCGTTCACGTTCGCGGAACGGCGCCGCCCGAAGAGGGCAGCACCGATGGGCAAGGCGAGCATGTGTCGATCGGCACTGGCTTCATCATCAACCGCGACGGTTACATCGTCACGAACGACCACGTCGTCCGCAACGTGAGGAACCTCCGGGTGCGACTGCACGATGGACGCGAGCTGCGCGCCTGCGTGCTCGGAACCGACGCCCCCACCGACATCGCGCTGCTCAAGATCGACACGCCCGAGAAGCTGCCGTTTCTTCCGCTGGGGGACTCGGATGCGTTGCGCGTGGGGGAGCCCGTGGTCGCGATCGGTAACCCGTTCGGATTCAACAACAGCGTCACGGCGGGCATCGTTTCGGCGAAGGAACGGGTGGTCGAACGAAGCGCGCTCGGCTCGGGGGAGCATGCGCCCGGAGCCGATTCCTACTCGTTCTTCATCCAGACCGACGCCTCGATCAACCTCGGGAACTCCGGTGGACCGCTCCTCGATCAGGCGGGCCAGGTGGTAGGCGTCAGCGCGGCCTTCTGGGCGGGGCATCCCATGCAGCCTGCCCAGGGCATCGGCTTCGCGATTCCCATCAATATGGCCAAGGCGCTGTTGCCGCGCCTGCGCGACACGGGCTCGGCGCCGCGCGCCTATCTCGGCGTCGACGCGCAGCCGCTGGAGGCGTCGCTGGTCGCCGCGTTGAATCTCCCGTCGACACGGGGCGCGCTGCTGGCCAGCGTCGAGAAGGATTCCCCCGCGGACGCAGCGGGACTAGGCCCGGGCGACGTCTTGGTGAGCTGGGACGGCATCCCGATCGCCACCAGCGAGGATCTGAAGATCCACGCGCAGCTGTCCGTGCCGGGGACTCGGGTGCACGTCGGCGTGCTGCGGGATGGAGCCCACCTGGACCGCGAGGTCACGATGCGCGCCTCGCCCGTGCACGCCCCCGCCGCCGTCCATCCCTCGAGCTGCAGCCTCGTGGGCGAGGGCCCGCCGCCGCGGCTGGAAGAGATTGCCGTCGCCGACCTGCCGGCCGATTCCCGCGGCCGTCCGCAGGGCGGCGGCGTCGCCATCTCGACGGTTGACGATGACAGCGCCGTCGCCGAGGCAGGTTTGCGGACGGGCGACATCATCCTTCGCATCGGACGAACCCCCGTCCGCAAGGCGCGCGACGTAGCCGTCGCCATCAAGGCCCAGACGGGCGAGGTGATCCCGGTGCTCGTGCGCCGCTCCGGATACGATTTTTGGGCCGCCCTCCGGCGCAGATGAAGGCGCGCTTCGGGCCTCGGGCCCTGCTAGGCTCGGCCGGATGTTGGACGAAAAGACCTACCGGCGGCTGCTCGACGATACCTTCGCCCGCATCGATCGCGCGTTCGAGAACGTCGACCCCGATCTGGCCGAGAGCAATCTCTCGCAAGGCGCGTTGACGGTGACCATGCGGGGGGCCCAGCGCCTCATCCTCTCGCCCCAGCCTTCGCCCCGGCAATTGTGGGTCGCGTTCCGCGACCGCGCCTGGCACTTCGATTGGAACGAGACCCGGGCGTGCTGGATCGACGACCGCGGGCAGGACATCGAGGCGATGGGACTGGTCGCCGAGCTCACGCGCGAAGCGGCCGGCGTCCAGCTGTCGTTCTAGCGCTAGCCCCACGCCGGATCGGGAGGCGCTGTTTTCGGCGAAAGACCCGCCGGACGACGCAATGCTGCAGGAAGGCCCTGGATTTGTCGGTGCCAAACTGGCACCGGAATCGGTCGATAACGACCACGTCCAAGTTTTCCAGAAAGCCAGAGAGACAAAGAAGGCGCGCTCGCACCGCTCGGCGCGTACACTCGCGCAAGTCGCGGGAGGATCAGAATGCGTGGCGCCGTTCGGGCGGAGCAAATACGGACGCTTTATCGGCAGAGCGTTTGGGTGTTCGCCGCCAACCCCGCCAACGCGCTCATCGTCGCTTCCGTCTTGTGGCGTCCGGGAACGCGGGTCACGTCGGTCATCTGGGTCGCGGCCATGGTGGCGGTCACGGTGGGGCGTCTGTGGGCGAGGCGCAGCTATCTGCGTCGACAGCCGCCGGTCGAGCAGACCGCGCGCTGGGCGCTCCGCTTCGTCGCGGGGACGCTCGCGACCGGCACGACCTGGGGCGTCGGCTGCGCCCTGCTCTTCGATTCGCAACGCCCGGGTGCGCAGCTCTTGGTCACGTTCGTCCTCGGAGGAATGATCGCGGGCGCGTCGGGGACACTGGCCTCGTACGTTCCTGCGTTCATCGGGTTCGCGGCGCCGGCGTTGACGGCACTGGCGGTGCGAATCGCCATGGAAGGGGATTCGTCCCACGTCGCCATCATCGTGCTCATGCTGATCTACGGGGTCGTCATGACCATGGTGGCGTCCAACACCCAGCGCGCGCTCGTCGAGGCGCTGCGGCTGCGCTTCGACAACGAGGACCTGCTGGTCCAGCTGAGGACGGCGCGGGGCTCGCTGGAGGAGATCAACCGGACGCTCGAGGATCGCGTCAGGGAGCGAACCGCTGCGTTCGAACGCCAGAGCGAGACGTTGCGGGATGCACAGCGTATGGAGTCGATCGGCTTGCTGGCCGGCGGCGTCGCGCACGACTTCAACAATCTCCTCACCGTCGTGCTCGCGAACGTGTCGCTGCTGCAAAGGGGGCAGCTCGAAGAATCGGATCGCATCTCGGTCGAGGAGATCCGGACCTCGGCGAATCGCGGCGCCGTGCTCGTCAGCCAGCTGCTGGCCTTCAGCCGCCGCCAGATCCTCAAGCCGCAGGTCCTGGACCTGGCGCGCATCATCGCCGACATGGAGCAGTTCCTGGGCCGCCTGATCGGAAGCCAGGTCGAGCTGACGATCGCGATCGATCCGGGGCCCTTGCCGGTCGAGGCGGATCCCTCGCAGCTTCAGCAGGTCATCATCAACCTGTGCACGAACGCGCGCGACGCCATGCCCGACGGCGGGCGATTGACCATCGAGGCCAAGCGGTTCGAGCAGGGCGCCGAGGCCCCGGCGCCTGCCCCGCCGGTTGGCTCCTACGTGGTTCTCCTGGTGCGGGATACGGGCATCGGAATGGACGACGAGACGCGACGACTGGCCTTCGATCCATTCTTCACGACGAAGGAAGTGGGGCGCGGGACGGGGTTGGGCCTGGCCACCGTCTACGGCATCGTCGAGCAAAGCGGCGGCTTCATCGCCGTCGACTCCCAGCCCGGGCGCGGCAGTATCTTCTCGGTCTATCTGCCCGCCTCGACCGAACCGATCGCCGCCACCGGGGTGCGCGAGTTGCTGCCCCATCCGCTCCCCGTGTCTTCGCCGCAGCCGGAGGTCACGGTCTTGCTGGCCGAAGACAACCCGATGGTGCGAGGCGTGGCGGCGCGAATGTTGCGCGAGGCGGGCTACCGCGTGCTCGAGGGGGTGGACGGCGAGAGCGCGTTGCAGGTGGCACGGAGCCACGACGGTCCGATCGATTTGCTGGTGACGGATCTGGTGATGGTGCGGATGGGAGGAATCGAGCTCGCGAAGCGATTGGCCGAGCAACGTCCGCGGCTGAAGATCCTGTTCATTTCAGGCTTTTCCTGGGACAACGCCCTGCCCGCCATCAACCCCGATCAGGGCGTCGACTTTCTGCAGAAGCCGTTCACCCCCGACGCCCTGATCGCGAGCGCCGGGCGTTTGCTATCCTCGTCGGTGCGCGGCGAAGGGACACCGCCCGCCGTCCCGAAGACGCCCCCGACCTCGACCACGTGACGACCATCAGCGCTCCGCATCGGCTGGCCGAGCTGCTGGGCGCCCTCTCCATCGCCACCGATCTCGGAGCGGGTGTGCCCCCGGAGGCGGCGTTGCGCACCACGTTCGTGGCGACCCGGCTCGGGGCCGCCGTCGGCCTCGGCGGGGAGGCGCTGGCCGACGTGTATTACACGGCCGTTCTCCGCTACCTCGGCTGCACCGGCTTCGCACACGAGGAGGCGCTCGCTGGCGCGGGCGACGATCTCGCGCTGCTCGCGACCTACGAGGCGGCGGACCCCGCGCGCGTCACCGAGATCATCGCGCTGACCGTCAAGCGCCTGGGGGCGGGGCGGCCCGTCACGGCCCGGATCGGGGCGGTGGCGAAGGTGCTGGCGGATCCTCACTTCTATTCGAAGCTGGCGCGCGCGCACTGTGATCAGGCGGCGGCGCTGGCCAGCGCGCTCGGGATGACTCCCGCCGTCAGGGCGGCGCTCGGCGAGATGTACGAACGATTCGACGGCAAGGGGGCGCCTCGCGGGTTGAGCGGGGATGGCATCGTCCTGCCGGGACGAATTCTGGCGCTCGCGCAGACAATCGAGATTCACCGGCGCACGAGCGGACCTTCCGCCGCCACGGCGGTGGTGAAGGCGCGCCGGGGTGGGCAGTTCGACCCGGCTCTCGCGGACGTGTTCCTCGCACGGCCCAAGGAGTTTCTGGGCCCGCTCGGCGCCGCGTCGGTGTGGGACGAATACCTGGCAATCGAGCCGCACCCTCATCGGGCATTGCCGGCGGACGACCTCGGAGGCCTGGCGGCGGCGTTCGGGGCCTACGTGGATCTGAAGTCGCCGTTCATGCTGGGGCACTCGGCAGGCGTCGCGCGCCTGGCCGCGGAGGCCGCCCGACGAGCCGCGTGGCCGCCAGAAGAGATCGAGCGGGTGCGGTTGTCGGCGCTGCTTCACGATCTGGGGCGCGTCAGCGTACCGAATGGAATCTGGGACAAGCCGGGGCCCCTCAACGTCGCCGAGCGCGAGCGGGTTCGCATGCACGCCCACCACGGCGAGCGGATCCTCGAGCGCGCGCCGGCGCTGGCGCCGCTCGCCGCGGTCGTGGGACGCCACCATGAGCGCCTGGACGGCGGCGGGTACCACCGCGGGCTGGGCGCCGCCGGGCTGGATCGATGCGCGCGCCTGCTGGCCGCGTGCGACGTGCATCAGGCGCTGACCGAAACGCGCGCGTGGCGGGCGGCGCTCGTCCCGGAAGCGGCGGCGGCGGCGTTGACGGCGGAGGCAGGCGCGGGCGCGCTGGACCGCGAGGCGGTGTCATGGGTGCTCGCGGCGGCGGGGCAGGGCGTGCGGGTCGCGCGCGGGCCGTGGCCCGCCGGCTTGACCGACCGTGAGGTCGAGGTGCTGTGCCTCGTCGCTCGCGGCCTCTCGAACAAGGAGGTCGGGCGCGCGCTCCACATCTCGGCCGTCACGGTGAAGAACCACGTAGCCCACATTTACGAGAAGACGGGCGTGGCGACGCGCGCGGCAGCGGCGCTGTACGCGGTCACCGAATCCCTCATCAACTGACCCTGCAAGGCGAGAGGTCGTGTCCCCTGAAAACGAAGCTATGCTTCGAGGCGTGGCGGCTCCGCTCTTCGACAGGCCCGTGAACGACGACCACGGGGCGGGCGTCGAGGCGCTCGTCCGCTTGCTGTCAGCCGGGCGCACGGTGGCGCTGACGGGCGCCGGCTGCAGCACTGAATCGGGCATCCCCGACTACCGCGGCCAGGGACGCCCGGTCGTGCGCCAGCCGATCCAGCACGACGCCTTCATCCGCCGCGCCGACGTTCGCCGACGCTACTGGGCGCGCGCCACGCTCGGGTGGGAGCGCTTCGTCAGGGCCCGGCCCAACCTTGCCCACCAGGCCCTCGCGGAGATGGAGGCGCGCGGGGCGTTGCGCGGGATCATCACCCAGAACGTCGATCGCCTGCACCAAGGCGCCGGCAGCCGCCGGGTGATTGAGCTGCACGGCGCCCTGGCCGATGTCGTCTGCCTGGCGTGTGACGCGCGCGAAAACCGCGCCGAGCTGCAGGCGCGTCTGCTCGAGGCCAACCCCGGCTGGCTGGATCGCGCGGCCGTCGGCGCTCCGGACGGGGACGCCGAGCTGGCGACCGCCGAGGTCGATCACTTCCAGGTCGTCGCCTGCCGCGCGTGCGCGGGCGCGCTCATGCCCGACGTGGTCTTCTTCGGGGGCACGGTCCCCGAGCGCAAGGTCGCGGCCGCGTGGGCGCTACTGGAGGAGGCCGACGTGCTGCTGGTGGTGGGCTCGTCGCTGGCCGTCTATTCCGGGTGGCGATTCGTTCGCGGCGCCCGTGAGCGCGGTATTTCCATCGCCGTCGTCAACCTCGGCGGAACGCGTGCCGACGAGATCAGCGACGTTCGCGTGGACGCGGTCGCCGGGGCCATCCTGCCGGCGGTCGTCGCTCGTCTAGTCCTCTGAAAGGGTGAGGGCCGCCGCGGCGTCGATCAGCGCTCGGGCGCTTGCCCGCAGCATCGCGAGCGCGTCGCTATCCGCGATGTCGCCGGCGGCATCGACGAGCTTTCGGCCATGGGGAAACTGCGGGGAGGCGTCGACCAGCACCTTCGCGTCCATCACCGTCAGCGTGTCGATGAGGGCGCGGCGAGCGAATTCGCCGCCCGGAGAGGCGTTGATGAGGATGACGGGCTTGCCGCCGATCTCGCCGCTCGAAACGATCCAGTCGAGCGCGTTCTTGAACGCCCCCGGAACACCGTGAGCGTACTCGGGGCTGGAGATGACGAACCCGTCGGCGCTCGCCAGCAGCGCGCGAAACTCCTTCACGGGTGGAGGTGGGACGTCGCCGTCCCGGTCGAGATCCGGGTTGAACGGGGGCAGCTCACCGGCCGCTTCGTGGAGGACCACCTCGACCTCCGGCGGCGCGACGGCGGCGAAGGCGCGCAGGATCGCGGTGTTCGACGATCCCTTTCGGAGGCTGCCCGAGAGCGCGACGACCCGCATGACTCTGCGACTTTAGGCCGGCGACACTTCTCGTTCCACCGAATCGACGCGAGGGAAAGCCACCCAAGACGCGCCGGCTTCGGGCGTTCGGGCTTCGGCTGCCTGAGGGCCCAGTGTCCGAGGCTGCTCGCCCGCCGGGATATGTATACTGGCCGGACGCCATGGGGAATGCCGTCCGTTCGGCCTTCATCGTCGATGCGCTGCGCACCCCCATCGGGCGGTACGGGGGCGCGCTGGCGAGCGTCCGGCCCGACGATCTGGGTGCCCTGGTCATCGCCGCGCTGGTTCGAGTGAATGGCCTCGACCGAGCGGCGATCGACGACGTCATCTTCGGATGCGCGAATCAAGCCGGCGAGGACAACCGCAACGTCGGTCGCATGAGCGCGCTGCTGGCGGGCCTGCCGGTCACCGTCCCCGGCGTCACCGTCAACCGCTTGTGCGGCTCGGGGCTCCAGGCTGTGGTCGACGCCGCGCGCGCGATCGCCGTCGGCGACGCCGATCTCGTCATCGCCGGCGGCGTCGAGTCGATGTCGCGGGCGCCCCTCGTCATGGCCAAGGCCGGCGAGCCGTGGGCGCGCGGCAACGTGACCGCCTATGACTCCACGCTCGGCTGGCGGTTCGTGAACCCGCGCATGGAGGCGTTGCATGGCACCCACGCGCTCGGCGAGACCGCCGAGCTGGTGGCCGAGCTTCACCAGATCACGCGCGACGACCAGGACGCCTTCGCGCTCGCCAGCCAGCGCCGCTGGGCCGCCGCCCTGCAGGCCGGCAGGTTTCGCGACGAGATCATCCCCGTCGAGATCCCCGCGCGAAAGGGGCCACTGTCCGTCGTCGCCGTGGACGAGCACCCACGTCCCGAGATAACGGCCGCCGAGCTGGCGGCGTTGCGCCCGGCGTTTCGCAAGACGGGCGGCACGGTGACCGCCGGAAATTCGTCGGGGATCAACGACGGCGCCGCCGCGTTGCTGATCGCGTCCGAGGCCGGCCTCGGACGATTGAACGCGCGTCGGTGGCGGTCCCCGCTCGCGCGTGTCGCCGCGTCGGCGGTGGCTGGCGTCGAGCCCCGGCACATGGGCCTCGGCCCGATTCCGGCGACGCGCCGGCTGCTGGAACGCGCCGGGCTGAGAGCGGCCGACATCGACGTGGTCGAGCTGAACGAAGCGTTCGCGGCCCAGGCCATTCCCTGCCTGCGGGAGCTCGGCTTCGCGCCCGAGCGCGTGAACGTCAACGGAGGCGCCATCGCGATCGGTCACCCGCTCGGGTGCTCGGGCGCGCGGCTCGCAGGGACGCTGGCGCACGAGCTCGCGCGCCGGGGTGGGGGCCGGGGCGTGGCCACGATGTGCATCGGCGTGGGGCAAGGCATCTCGGTGCTGCTCGAAGGCGCGACGTGAGCCCTCGCGGTGCCGCATCGGCCGGCGCGCCGCCGCCAGCACCACCACCGCCGCTGACGGAGGACGCGCAGGCGATCGTCGCCGTCGCGGCGCACGAGCTGAAGAATGCTCTCGGGGGAATCGGGGTGGCGCTGGCCCGCTGCGAGCAGCGGCTGAACCACGACCAGCCCGTGACCGCCGAGGACCTGGCCATCGCGCGCGCCGAGCTTCGTCGCCTGTCCGCCCTCGTCAACGACTTGCTGGATGGGGCGCGCGTGGATCTGGGCGAGGTCCATGTGCTCCCCGCGGGGTTCGATCTGGCCGCGCTCGTTCGGGAGGTCGTCGAGATGTTTCAGGCGGCGCGTGGCCGACCGGTGGTGACGAACCTGCCCTCGGGCGCGGTGATGATCCACGCGGACGCGGAGCGCGTGCGCGCGGTGCTGGTCAACTACCTCGAGAACGCTTTCAAGTACGCGCCCGCGCCCGCCCGAATTTCGGTCGCGCTCGACCCCAGGCGCGCGGGCGGCGGCGTCCGCCTGTCCGTCACGGACGAGGGTCCGGGAATTGGTCCCGCCGAGCACGCGAACCTCTTTCAACGTTTCTCCCGCGGGCCGATGACCGCGAAGCGCACCCACGGATTGGGGCTGGGCCTCTACATCTGCCGGGCCATCGCCGAGGCGCACGGCGGCGCCGTCGGTGTCGACAGCACGCCCGGCGCCGGCGCCACGTTCTGGATCGACCTACCGACGACGACCCGCTGAACAACCTCACGGGCGCCACGACGATTCGTCCGTCGGTGGCAACCGTTGGCAATCGGTCGCGACCGCGCGGCGGTCGCCTTGCTGGGACGCTCCCGGCTCGGTATTCTCGCCGGTCCGCCTTCAGCCCGCAGGCAATCACGCGAATCCGGAGAACGCCATTGGCCCGCGACCCCAAAATCACGCCCATCACCCGCCACGAACCGCGCACGTTCTACGCGACCCGGGTCACCCGCACGGAGGCAGGCGAATCCTGGGATCTGTGGGCGGTCGAGGACGGACGGCGGGTGGGGTTCATGTCGGTCGTCGATGACGGCCACGTCGTCTACGCGCTGGCCACCGTGAAGCGAGGCACCTCGCACGAAGAGGTGGCGGACCTGGTCGAAGGTTTCTTCACGCCCTCCTCGACCGACGCGCACAACCGGGAGATCATCATTTCCGACTACGACGGCGATCCCGAAATGCTGGAGTCGGAAATCCGGCAAGCCTAGCTACTCTGAGACATGTCGGTCGCCCCGCTGCCGTTGGGTCCGTTTCGCGGCTTCGTTCCCTACGACGAGGTCGCCGCCGACGTCTTCTTCGGCCGCGCCTCGGAGAGCGAGACGCTGGTCGAGCGCGTCGACGCGGAGGGCAGCCGCGTGGTCGCCGTCACCGGCGAGGCGGGCGTGGGGAAGACCTCGCTCGTGCGCGCGGGGCTGGCCGCGACGCTGGGCAAGCGAGGTATCCCGGTGCTGTACATCGGCGCGCCCGCCGAGATCGACGCCGAGATGGAGCAGGCCGCGAGCCGCGTCGGGGGCGGGCCGCCGGCACCGGGCGAAGCCACGGCCGACTACGTCACCCGCCTGGCGCGCGAGACGCCGTCCGGGTACGTGATCGCGCTCGACCACCTCGAGGACGTCCTCATGGATCAGGCGCCTTCGAGTCGCGCCGCCGCGCTCGGCGGCTTCATCACCCGGGTCTGCGAGGGGGCGGGCGGGCGCGTTCATTTCGTGCTGGTGGTGGACCGCGCCGCCTTCGCGAACCTCGAGCGTCTGGGGTTGCCAGTGGCCCTCCAGCCGCGCCCGGGTTCATGGATCACGGTCGAGCGGCTGGACCAAAAGACGGTGGCGGACATCCTCGATCGGACGGCGCAGCGCTCCGGCACATTCTTCGAGCCTGGCCTGCCGGCGGTGGTGGCCGCCGATCTCTGCGGCAGCGGAGGCTGTCTCCCGCTCGAGCTCCAGCTCTGCGCGCGCGCGCTCGTAGATCATCGGATCACGTCCACGCGCAAGTACCAGATGTCGGGCGGCGTCACCTCCTTGCACACGATGTTCTTCGAGCACAGCCTGGAGGGGAGCGACCCGGCGGCGACTCGCCGCGTGCTGCTGGACGTGGCGACGGCGGGATCGTCGTCGAGCGAGGAGATCGAGACCCGCACGCACCTGCCACGCCAGACCGTGACGGAGGCGCTGCGCCTGCTGGTGATGCGCGGCGTGTTCGGACGGCGGTCGAGCGAGGTCGACGAGCGGTTCGCGCTAGCGCATCCAGCGTTGCGGCCGTTCGTTGATGCCTTCGGGATCGAGGACCGCGCCCGCGCCGAGGCCGTCCGCCGTCGGCTGCGCGCGCGTCTGGCGGACGGCGGACGGTTGCAGATCAAGGAGCTCCTGGCGGTCCGGCGAACGCTGGGCGCTGGCCTCAGCGCTCCCGAGCAAACGCTCGTTCGGCGCAGCGTGCGCCGGCTGGCGCTGAAGGTGGGGGTGGCCCTGGCGTTGTTGCTGGGCCTGGGCGCCACCGTCCTCATCGATTCGCGGCAGACGTTCGTGCTCGCGTTCGATCCGCCGCAGGGGGGCGCGGGCTCCCGGATCATCGTGCGAGCGGGGCGTCCACGCCGGGGGCTGATGCGGCTCGTCCCGCGGGTTTCGACCGGAGGCACGCTGCTCGCCGACACGGGCTTCTCCGCGGCGGGTCTGACCCCCTCCGCCGCCGAGCAGGTCATCGCCGGGCGCGCCGGGGGAACTCTCGAGCCCGGCGCCGACGACGCGGCGCCGAACTGGCTGCGAGACGTGGTCAACGGCCTGCGCCCTGTCCAGCGCGGCGTGGCCAAGGCCTTGATCGGTGACACCGACGGCGTGACGTCGCTGAAACAAGCGTTCGCCGATCCCCTGGCCCGGCGCGAGACCCTGGACGCGCTGGTGGTCGTGGGCCTCGGGCGCGCGGGCGAGGACGAGATCCTCGCCGCCGCGCTGGGCGACGCTTCGCCGGACATCCGGCGGCGCGGCGTCGAGGTCGCGGCGGCCATCGATCGGCGGCTGGGCAAGGGCGCCCACGTCACCACGCTGCGCAACGCGCTGGCGGATCGGTCGGCGGACGTGCGCCTGGCCGTGCTGCGAGAGATCGACACCTTGCCCCCCGAGGAGGCGACGGATGTCCTCGCGACCGCGCTGCGGGAGCGCGATCCGAACGCGCGGCGCGCCGCCGAGGACACCACGTTCGCGCTGGCGGTTCATCACCCGGAGGCGGCGGCGGAGGCGGCCGAGCGCGTGCTGGAGAGCGCCGATGGCAACGCGCGCCGGAACAGCCTGGCGCTGCTCGAGCGCATCGCGGGACAAGCGCCGGCCGCGTGCGCCGTGGTCCTCGAGCGGTTGGTGGCGAACGCGAAGGCGCCCGAGGAGGCGCGGGTGGCGGCGCTGCAGGTGCTGCGCAAGGCGGGGCCTCCGTCACCGCGGCTGAAGCCGATCCTCGAGCAGGTGGTCAATCAGCCGTCCGCGTCGCCGCGCCTGCGGGCGGCGGCCCTGCCGCTCTACGCGCGCCTCATCGATCCCGTCATGGCCGAGGAGCTGGCGCGGGCGGAGATGAAGGGGCCGCAATCCGCGCGCGCGGCGGGCACCGCCGTATGGGCCGCCGTCGCGCTGTCGCGCCCCGACCTGGCGGCGAAGCCGCTCAAGGCCCTCGTCTACGATCCGTCGCTGGAGACCCGCATCGAGGCGGCGCGAGCGTTCGCGTTCCTGAAGCGCGACGGCATATCGCTCGTCGAGAAGGCGCTGCGGGATCCGAGCGCCGAGGTCGAGCACGCTGCGATCGATTCGGCGCTGGCGCTGGCGCCCGTCAACCCGTACGCCGTCGGGACGATGCTGGGCAAGGCGATCAAGCTCGCCCGGCCCGGCATGCGCCAGCACATCGTCGAGGCGCTGGGGCGGCTCGGCGAGACGCGTGCGGCCGCGGCGCTGCCTCCGCTCGCGCACGCGCTGAAGGACCCCGACGTGGCGACCCGCCTCGCGGTCGCGACGGCGCTGTGCCTGCTGTCGCAGAAGAACGCCGTCGCCGTTGCGCCCTATCTGCGAATCGCCGCGCGGGACGAGGCGCGCGACGTGCGTGCCGCGGCCGCATCGTGTGTCGCCGAGCTGGCCAGCGGCGACCCGCGCGGGGGCACCAAGATGGCCGCCCAGCTGGCCGCGGCCGAGGAGCCCAGCGTGCGCGCGGCCGCGGCCACGTCGCTCGGCCGCCTGGCGGCGCGCGCCCCGGAGCTCGCGATCGCGACGCTGCTGAAGCTGATCGACGACGCCGATGCGACCGTCCGCTCGGCCGCCGAACGCGGCCTCGCGGTCTTTGGCGAGGGGGGCGGGGGCGGCGCGGGCTTCGCCGAGTCGAGGCGCGGCGCCGAGGCGGAGCGCGCGCTGTCCGCGGCGCTCGGTCGGGGCGACGCCGCCGAGCGGCAGCTCGTCGTGGCGGCGGCGGCGAAGAATCATCTCGCCGGGGTCCTGCGACACGCCGCCTCCGACAGCCTCGAATCGGTGCGCTTGCTGGCGATCCGCGCCGCGGGCGCCTGGAAGCCCCCCGCGCTCGACATCGTGCGCGGCGCCGTCGACGATCGCTCCTCGGTGGTGCGCTCGGAGGCGACCCGCATCCTGGCGACGATGTCCGGTCGCGGCGCCAAGGACATCCTTCCCATGTACGAGGCGGCGCTGGCGGGCGGCGACCACACCGCACGCGAATCCGCCATCGTGGGCCTGGGCGAGCTGCCGGGCCCGGCCGATCCGGCGGTGCGGCTGCTGGCCGAGGCGCTGTCGCAGCGAAGCGAGTCGCTGCGGGCCTCGGCGGCGCGGGCACTGGGGCGCCTCGCGGAGCGCGATCCCGCGGCGACGATCGCGGCGCTGGAGCGGGCGCTTCACGATCCCTCGTACGACGTCGCCAGCGCCGCCGCCCCTGGGCTGGCGCTGGCGTGGTCGCGCCAGTTCTCGCCGGCCGCCCTCGGCGAGCTGATGGCGCACGCGGAGACCGACAGCGCGCGCCGCTTCGTGGCCCTGGAGGCTTTGATCCGCCGCGCCGAACGCAGCCCCGACCGCGCGCCGGACCACCTGGCGACCGTCGCCGCGCTCAATCACGTGGCCGAGAGCGGCCCGCCCCTCGCCCGCCTGTCGGCGCGGCTAGGCCGGTTGTTCCTGGCGGCGCCCCCCGCCGATCTGCACACCTTCCTGGCCCGCCTCCTGGGTAACTAAAGGCGGCTTCACCGCCCGCAGTCAGGCGGAGGCGTACCGGCCGGTGGTCGCGTTCGGCAGCACGATGTTCAGCTCGAGGATCTCGCGGCCGTCCGTTCGATCGAGCGACACCGACACGTGCTGCAGGTCGATCTTCTCGTAGCGCGCCAGCACCGCCAGCAGCTCCTGTTGAAGCTGCGGCAGATAGTCGGGGCCGCCACGCGTGCTGGCACGTTCCCGCGACACGATCACCGAAAGGCGATCCTTGGCGAGGGATGCGGACTTTGGGGTGGCGCGGAAGAAGTTGAGAAATGCCATGTATGGGCCCTCGGAGCGATGATTAGCCGAACAGACGCCGAAGCAGTCCCCGTTTGTCCTCTTCGATGAAGCGGTGCTCTCGCTCCTCGCCGAGGAAGCGATACACGACGTCCAGGTAGGCTTGAGCCACGTCGGTGGTGTCGTCAAGGATGGCGGGCGTCCCCTTGTTCGACGACTGCAGGACCGCCTTCGACTCGGGGATCACGCCGAGCAGCGGGATCCCCAGCAGCTCGAGCACGTCACCCACGCTCAGCATCTCGCCGCGCTTCACCATCGCGGGCGAGTAGCGGGTCAGGAGCAGGTGCGACTTGATGGCGGTGCCCACCTCGGCGCGGTTGGTCTTGGCCGCGAGCAGGCCGAGCACCCGGTCGGCGTCGCGCACCGAGGACACCTCGGGGTTCGCGACGATGATCGCCTCGTCGGCGAAGTACATCGCCATCTGCGCGCCCCGCTCGATGCCGGCGGGCGAATCACAGATGATGTACTCGAAGCCCATGGCCTTCAGCTCCTCGAGCACGCGACCGACCCCCTCGGGATCGAGGGCGTCCTTGTCGCGGGTCTGGGATGCCGGCAGCACGAACAGGTTGTCGACGCGCTTGTCGCGGATCAGCGCCACGTTCAGCTTGGCCTCGCCCTTCAGGACGTTGACGAAGTCGTAGACCACGCGCCGTTCGCAGCCGAGGACGAGGTCGAGGTTGCGCAGGCCCACGTCGAAATCGATGGCGACGGTCTTGTGCCCCTTCTGGGCGATGCCAGCGGCGATGTTCGCGCTGGTGGTGGTCTTACCCACTCCGCCTTTTCCCGATGCGACGACGACGACTTTGGACACTTGCAACCTCCGTTCGCTGTGAAACCGATTTCGCCCTGCGCGACCAACCTGTCACCTTCATCAAGCCCCCGATCGGGCGTGAGCACAACTTTTTTACAGCGCGTCGATGCGGCACTCGCCCTGTTCGAGGTAGATCCGAGCGGGGACGCTGCGGCGATCCTCGGGAATGTCGTCCGACAGCACGTATGCCCCGGCGACCCCGACCAGCTCGGCGTCCAGGCGCTGGCAGAAGATCTGCGCCCCCGCGAAGCCCTGCGCTCCCGCGATGGCGCGCCCGCGCAGGCTCCCGTAAAGATGCACGTGCCCGTCGGCGATCACCTCCGCGCCGGGATTGACCGGCCCGAGGACCACCAGGTCGGAGCGCTCGGCGTAGATGACCTGCCCGCTGCGGACCGGCTGGCGGACCACGAGCGCGGGACGGCCCGAGGCGGCGATCGGGGGGGGGCCCGCCGAGGGGTTCGCCGGACCGTGTCGTCCGGTCTTTCCGCGCTCGGCCGTCGCGGGCGCGCCGCCAGCGTCTGGCGTGCCCTCGGCGCGCGGCAGCTCGACCGCGGCTCGGCTCGCCGCGCGCGTCGCCCGGTACGGCATGACGCCCAGCCCGTCGGCGACGGCGATGGCGCGGGCCTCGTCGCTCGCGTTCGTGATAGCCACCGGGATCAGGTGACATTCCCGCAACAGGCGCACGAGCGGTCCAAACGGCACGCCCGCGCCGCCGTTCGGCATCGCGCCCAGATCCAGCACCACGGGCGCGTCCTGAAAGAACTGAGGCAGGTGCGCGATCTTGATGCGCAGCTGGCGCTCGACGAACGCTAGATCCACGCTGCAGAGGCGCAGCACGGCGAGCGACGTCATCACGCCCTTCAGCTCGAACGCCACGGGCCGTGCGGCAGCCTGCTTCGGCGCCACCGCCACGTTGGATTCGCCGAGGGCTTCCATGGTCACTTGCCATTGTCTGCCCCTCGCCGCGGCGGTCAATTTTTTCGCGGGCGATTTGTCGACGGCCCGCTCCGCGCGCACGGCATCACCGGAAGAAATGCACCCGGATGGGTCCAGAGCGTGCTGCAACGGGGCCGCCGTCGGCGTCGCGCGCCGGTTCGAAGCGCGTGGCCAGCGCGCACGCCCGCGCCGCGGGACCGAAGCCGAGGCCCGGGTCCGACAACACGTCGACGTCGGCGGCGCGCCCGTCGGGGCGCACGGTGACCCGCAGGATGACGGTGCGCTCGTTCACCTGTTCGGCGTCCGCTTCCGCGGGCCAGGGGCACGACCACGCCGCCTGATCGAGCGCGACGGCGCGCGCGCGGCTCGCGGCCCGCGCCGAGGTGGCGCGCCCGGACGGCGCGCCGCCCCCGCCGCCCGCCAGGCCGGCGGGGGCACGCGCCGCCGTACCCCCGCCGGGGAACGTCGGGGCGCTCCCCACGATGAAGGCGGCCGCGGTGAAGTCGACCGGCTCGTCCGCGAGCGCGGGCAGCCGTCCCGCGGCGGCCGGCGCGGCCGGTGCTGGTCGAGGCGGTCCCGGCATCCGAACGGCCCGCGCGGCTCGTGTGACGGCGGGCGCCCGCATCGCAGGCCGCGGGGCAGTGGGCGGCGGCTGCTGCTGCGCCGGCGGCGTCAATTCCACCACGCGCTCGCTGTCGGCGATGGCGTCGTGAAGGCGCGCCGCCGCCTCAGCGCGCCGCCTCCCGGCCGGCGCACCCCGCCACCCCGCCGCCGTGATCACCGCGCCGTACGCCGCCAGAATGCCTGTTGCGCACGCGGCGAGATGAAGACCGCGCCGACTGGAGTCGCCCGCGAACACCACCTCCGCGATGCCGCCGCGCCGTTCCGGAGCATCGTCGCCCGCGCGCTTCGGCTCGAGCTCCGTCAGGGGCACGTGATCACCTCGCGCCCTCGTCGAGGACCGCGCCGAAGGCGACGCGCGAGACGCCTGCAGTCCTCAGAAGATCGAGGACGTGAACCACGCGGCGGTGCGGGACGGCGCCGTCCGCCTGGATGACCGCGCGCAGCTCGGGAGAGTCGTGCAGCGCCCGTCGCGCACCGGCGATCAGGGCCGTATCGTCTTGGACCGCGGCGCCGTCGACCAGCAGGCTGCCCGTCACCGGCACCGTCACGGACAGAACGACCTGCACCTCCTCGCCATGCGCCGCGTGGGGAAGGTCCAGCGGCACGGCCGGCATGACCATGATCTTCGCCGTGACGATGAAGATGACGAGCAGCACCAGCATCACGTCGACGAGCGGCGTGACGTTGATGCCGGCGATGATGCCTCCCGGCTCTTGCCCGCTAGGCTGCCCCATCGACGGCCTCCTCGGGTACGCGCCCGGGCGATGATCCACCGTCGCGCGCGTCGCTCGCCGTCGTGGTCATGTACGCGAGCACCAGGTTGGTGAGCACGTCCGATCCGGCGAGCAACGAGGCCACCCGCCGCTGCAAGTAGTTGTAGGTGGCAACCGCGGGCAGCGCGACGGCGATCCCCACGGCGGTAGCCACCAGCGCCTCGGCGATGCTGGCCATGACCGCCTGTGACGCCGCCTGGCCTGCGGCGGTCGTGGCGCCGCGCCCGGCGGCGTCATGCCCCAGCTCCTCGAACGCGTGAATCACGCCGACGACGGTCCCGAACAGGCCGACGAAGGGGGCATTGTTGCCGACCGTGGCGAGGAACGCGAGACCGCGTTCGAGCCGCGTTCGCTCGAGCGCGGTCGCGCTCTGCATGGCCTTCTCCGCCGCCGCCGCGCCCCGCTCGCGGAGTCGCAGGCCAGCGCCGGCGACCCGCGCGGCGACGGCGCGGCTCTCATTCAGCACCGTGCCGGCGCGCGCGAAGTCACCGGCGCCCAGCGCGGCGTCGAGGCGTCGCGCCAGCTCCTCGAGATTCCCGGCGCGGCCGCGAAGGTACCACCAGCGCTCGGCGGCGAACGCCAGACTGGCGGCCGACAGCGCTCCCAGGAACCACAGGATCCATCCGGCGCCAGAAGCGAGCAGCGCCTGTTTCACGGTGTCGACGGCGTTCATCGTTCCCTCACATGGCAGACGGATAGTGCCGCTCGACGGCGCACAGGCCGTCGGCGTTCAGGTGCCCCTGCGTGCTCTGGTTATAGGTGGCGAAGTCGTAGTAGTCGTGCAGGCCGGTCGTGTCTGCGGGGCTCGTCGCGCGTGCCACGCTCTCGCGATCGAACGCCATCGGGCCGGTGAAGATCGCGTGCACGTCTGTCGGCGGCGCGATGCAGTATCGCCACGGCACGGGGTTGCCGAGGCCGTCCGTGTAGGCGGCGAAGTCCACGCCCCTCGTCATCTCCAGCGTCACCGGTGTCGCGGGCGGCTGGCCCACGAGCCGCGCCGCGAACTGGTCGAAGTGCGCCGGCGAGTCGTGCAGCACGCTGTCCCAGAATGGATGATCGGTATGGACGGTGACCTGTGCCAGCGTGGACCGCGTCGCGTCGAGCGGAATCCCGCGCTGGTAGTCCTCGCCCGCCAGGGCGTCGCCGGTGAGGTCGGCGTTCTGACAGTTCGCGTACGTGGTGGGCGACTTGAAGCAGAGGCGGAACGTCACGGGCGTGTTGGGCGCCGGCCAGCCTTGCTCCCCCGCGGCTTCGTGGCCCGCATCGCAGTCGGTGTAGCCCGCGACGGTTCCCCCCTTGAAGGTCGCGGTGCCGACGTACAGCACCGCGCACTGACTCTGGACCATCTCGGCGTAGTCAACCTGCGCCGCGGCGTCGAGGTTCACGTTGAGGGCGCCAGCGGTCGCCGCGACGATGTCGAACCCGAACGCGTAACGGGTGCCGTCGGTGGCGAACGGCCGGTTGCCGTTCTTGTTCTGGCGCGCGAGCGCGCCGATGGGGACGGCCTTCACGCCTGGATCACCCTTGCCGGCGAGATTCTCGGGCCCGTCGTGGGCGAGATCCACGGCCCAGGGTCCGTCGAGCTCGGCCACCACGCCGCCGCCGACCGCGCCTGGCGGCGGCCCGGTCAGCGCCTGATTGCCGGGGTCCACGTCGGGGTTGCTGGACAGCGTGAGCTTGTCCAACGTCACCAGCAGCCGGGTGAACTCGACCTGCCAGCCATCGACGAACGCGGGCGCGTCCGGGGGATTCGGCGGGAACGCGTAGCCCGTCAAGGCCAGCACCTCGCCCGAAGCGGCGAAGAGGACGCCCCCCGCGCCGGGGTCCGCGGGCGCCGTGAACACCGTCATGGCCGCGTCGGAGGTGCCCGCGTCGGCGCCGGCACCGGCGTTCGAGCACCCGGACGATGCTGCGGCGCCGCAGGCCAGCGTGGTCCACATCAGTCTCATCCGCACCGTGAATGCCATCGTCGTCTCCTTGCCGTTTTGCTCGTGAGGTCACAGGTCCGCCGTCCACGAGAACGAGTACGGGCCGTTGCTATGAAGATTTCCGTAGAGGTTGGCGCCAGTGGGCGCGTAGTCGGCCGCCATCGGGTCGTCGCTGAACCGATAGGTGCCGGGCGTCGTTCCCGCGGGCAGCGCGCTGAAGTCCGTGCCGGTGAAGAACCGGCACGGATCGATGCGCAAGAGCAGGCCGCCCATGGCCCGCAGGTCGATGGCGGCGGGGATCGGGGAGACGATCCGCCTCTTGCAGATCGGATCTCCGCCACCACCGCTCTGGTAATTTCCTTCCAGGGTGACCGTGCCGGTGAACGGAAACGTCGCTCCGGTCGCGGTCTGGATGGCGGTTCCCGCGACGGTCAAGATCGGAAGGACGGGCGAGCTGCTCGGGACGGCGTCGATCGGGCCGCGCGTGAGCCACACCTCCCCGATCAGCGCGGGCGGCGTGGTGATGCCATGAGCCTTCGTCGGAAATGGTTGTGGCGCCGAAGCCAGCAGGTCGACGTCCAACCCGGACAATTCCTCCGCGACGTAAGTCCCGGTGAGGACGCAGCCCGTGGCCTGCGCCCCCGACACCTGCTGGCTCTGGTCCAGGTAGACCGCCCCCACGTGCAACGACGCCTCGGACACGGCCACCGTCCAGGCGGGGTCGCTCGCGCAGATCAGGGGTTGTTCAGCCGGGGCGTCCAGCGGCCCGGCCGCCGCCACTCGAAAGTCGAGCGCGGCGCCGCCCGTGTTTCCGACGCAGCCCGCCCCGACGGTCACGGCCGCGAACAGCAAGATGCGATCGAAACACGCGCGTTGCTTTCGCGCGGTCGAGCCTGCCGGCGCGGTCGTCACGGCGAACCTCCGAAATCGAGACGGAAGCTGCCGAAGACAGCTCGCGGCGCTCCCGCGGTGAACGCGCGCTCGGGCACCAGCGTCGGCTGCGCCGCGCTCCGGAAGTCCGACGCGTAGTCGTATTCGCCGAGGCGATACTGGTTGTCGAGCAGGTTCGTCGCGAGCAGCCGGAGCTCGTAGCGCGACCAGGCGGCGGCCGCGGAAGCGTCGACGGTGAGGATGTCGTCGCTGGTCTCGCCGTAGGGCAGCGGCCGACGGCCCACGTAGGTGACGCCGCCGCTCAGCGACAGGCGAACCGGCAGTCCGCGCGGTCGCCAGGGGAGCGCGGCGAAGAGGGCCGTGTCCGAGCGGAACACGGCGCCCGGCACGTAGGCCACGGCCTGGTGGTCGTCGTTGAAGGTGGCCTTCACCAACGTCAGGTTCGCCGACTCGTCGAAGAACGGCCCCGTCCAGCGCACGGCGCCGAGCCACCCTGTGCGCGTCGTTCCCGCGCCCAGCACGTTGCGCCCCGCCGTCTGGCTGAAGATCAGGTCCTGATCGACGACGGTCTGGAACAACACCGACCGGGCCACCAGCGTCGTGCGCTTCACCGCACTCGCGAACGACACGCCCGCCTCGTAGGCGCGCGCGCTCGCGAACGGCGTCTTGACGTCCTGGCTGATGTAGCCGGGATCGGCGGAGCGAACCCCGCGCCCATAGCTCGCCGAGAACGACAGGTGGCGAAACGGGCCGACGATCACCGAGCCTCGCGGCAACAGCGTCAGGCTGGAGGTCGACGCGCGCTGGTCGACCTCGCGCGGCCGGCCGCGGTCCTGCTGGGTGAGGCAGCTCTGGTCGAGAGGCGGGTTCGTGGTCGACGGATGGGCCACGGTCTGCTGCGCGCAGTCGTCGAGCACGTCGTACGTGAGTAGCTCGGCGCGGGCGCCGCCGCGCAGGCTGAGCCAGCGGACGGGGCGAAGGTTCGCGTCGCCATACAACCCGATGTCGCCGAGCTGCGACAGCAGATCCGCATCGGTCTTGTAGGGCACGCCGGTGCCGGCCTCGAGGCGCTGCTGCGTCCCTGCAGCCTGGTCGGCCCTCGCGAAGTAGCCGAACGCGACCTCCTGGCGCTGGCCCAGCAGCTCGCCGTCGAAGCGCGCGGCGCCACGCGCGCCCAGCGTCAGCTCGTCGACGTTCAGATCCAGCATGTCGCCGCGTTGCGCGTGCACGCTCTGCAACGGGGCCTGCACGTCCAGCAGGAAGCCGGTGAAGTTCTCCAGCAGGCGCATGTCGCGCTTGATCGCGAAGACCTGCTGGGTCAGCGTGGTGCCGTCCGCGGGGCGCGTCTCGAGGTCGGCGGCCACCGACGCGCGCGTGGCGTCTCCGCCCTCGGGCACCTGCTGGCGCGTGGCGCCGAGGAGATCGTAGCTGTCGTAAAAGCCGATGCGCCCCGACGCGTAGTCGTCTTCGCGGATGATCCCCGCGGAATGAAAGTGCGTGCTGTAAAATTGCGCGGTCAGTCTGTACGTGCCGTTCGCGCCCGCGCGGCCCTCGTACTGGCTCATCGCCGAACCGCGGTCGGCTGAGCGGTTCTGGCCGAAGCCGTCGCTGTGGAAGAGCTCGGCGCCGCCGAACGTGTGCGTGCTCTCGCCAGCGGGCCCCCACAGCGCGACCACGCGCTCGGTGCCGAAGCTGCCGGTCAGGTAACGCAGCGACAGCCCTCGGTCCGCAAGGCCGAGCTCGTAGTCGGCGCTGCCGGCCACGGCGTAGTTGCCTTGCGCCGGATCGAACGGACCCTCGACGACGCGCAGGCCCTGCACCAGCTCGGGGATGATGAAGTGGGTGTCGGCGTAGCCGTTGCCGTGCAGGTTGCCGCTCTCGTTGATGGGCACGCCCCCGACGGAGAGCTCGACGTCCTGTCCCTCGCGCGCGTCGAAGCCGCGCATGAACACCTGCTCGGCGTGGCCCTCGCCGCCTTCGTTGGTCAGCAAGATCCCGGGCGCCAGCTTCAACAGCTCGGAGGCGTTGGCACGTGGCACCGTCGCCAGCTGGTCCACGCGGATCTGGAAGTCGGACGCGCCGCGGCTGGTGGGTGGCCTGCGGCCGAGGACGGACACGTCGAGCGCTCGCGGCTCCGGGGGCGACGCGGGTGCGGGGGCCGTTGCGGCGCCGACCGCGGGAGGGGGGGCGTTCTGGGAGGCGGCCAGGCCTGCCGGCGGCCGCGGCGGTTCGAAGTGGAACAAGATCTGGATCCGGCTCGGGACGGCAGCCCCGTCGCGGAGCGCGGGCTTGAAGCGCCAGCGGAGGGCCGCCGCCAGCGCGGCGCGATCCAACGCTGGCGCGATCCCGCGAACGATCGCGGCGCCTGTGACCTGCCCCGTCGGATCGATCGTCAGCGCGACGGCTACGTCGCCCGCCGGGCCGGCCGCCATCGCTTCGGTGGGATAGGCAGGCTGGCTCTGCTCGAGGACGGCGGGCGGCTCCAGGTTGGTCGGCGACCCGGGCCCCGGCGCGGGCCAGGCTCGCGGGTTGGCCCGTAGCGCGCAAGCAAGCCCCATTGACAACATGAGCGCCCGGCAATGCCGGCGGCGCTTGCGTCGAGCCCAACTGTCGAAGTGCGGGCGGGCATCGAATGAAAACAAGGGATCTCCGTGGGCGACGCGTGCGCGCGTGCAGTGAAAGGGCACGAAGGACGGGGCGCCGATCCGGATCCACACGGGGTGGATGCGGTGGCGGCCAGCTCGACGAAGCCTGGGACGCGCGCGCGGATGGCGTGTGTCACGGAGGCTCGTGTTGGCGCGGGCCGAACCGAAGGTCGACGCGCGCGCGGAAACGTCTCAGGCCTGGGTCATGTCGGGACCGGCGGCGTCAGCCTATCGGGGGCGACGTCTTCGGGGCGGCGGCCAGCAAGGCCGCGCGCGCCGGTTCCGGAGCTTCCGTTGTGGCCAGGAGGCGAACAGGGACGGGCGGAGCGATCCGCGGCGCGGTCCGCGCGGCGGGCGCGTGTCCGCCCCCTTGCACCAGGAACGCCACCTCGCAATGCTCGTGGCCGGCTGGCGTCCCTGCGTTGCGGCCCGTCAGGGTCGAGCGGGAGGCGTCGGCGACTGCCTTCGCATCAGAGGTCGCGACGACGCCATCGCCGACCGCGACGTGCGTCAGCTCGCCGTGCTCGGCGCAACGAACGTGTTGCAGGCTGGCCGCGTGCCAGGACGTAGAGAACGGGGCCAGCGCGGCGACGGCCAGCAGCGCCGCGGTCAGCAGCGTCTTCGCGGCGCCGCCGCGTCTCGCGAGCGCGAGGACGGTGTGATTTACGTTACGCGGCCTCATTAGTCCCGATCGCCGGAAATATGCGCGGATGCGCTACGCTGTCAAGGCAGCCGCGCCGATCGGCTGCGGAAGCCCAGCAGGAGGCTCTCGTGAAAGTTGATCCAAAGGCTCAACACCAACCGCATCATTCGGCGAAGCCCGCCCGCGTGCTGCTGGCCGCCGCCGGCGTGGCCGCGATGGCCATGGCCATCGGCTTTCTCACCGCGGCGCAGACCGCTTGCAACGATGGCTCGACCGGTTGCTGCATCATGTGCACGGGCACCTGTGCCTGCGGCGATTCCTGCGAGCCGTGCGGGCAAGTCTGCACGAAGATTCAGGGCTGCGCGTGCAGTGGCGTGCGCGCGGCGCTGCGGGGCGCTACGCCCGATGCCTCGTCGGATTGATCAACCAACTCCGGCTTCGCGCAACTACTGTTTCGTCGTGAACGCGAGGCAGCTCGGATCCTTCAACTGGAGCTGATCGAGCGCGCGGAGATCGGCGACGAGTTTCGCCACCGCCGCGGGAATGGCCGTGCAGCCTGTCTGACCTCCACAAGCCTGACCCACCAAGAATCCGGCTCCGTCGCCGCGCTTGAACGCGAACACGCTGCCGTCGACGGGGCGCGAGTCGAAGCCCAGCAGCGTGGGCGTGGCCTGGCCGACCGCCAGGGACAGCAGGAGCTGGACGGTCGGATCGGCGACGTCATTCATCACGTCCGACACGTCGATCTCGCCCGGCTGCCCACACGGAGGGAAGGCCGGCCCGCAGGATCCGCCCGTCGCGCCCGCACCCGACGTGCCGGTGCGGACGAACACGTACGAAGCCGGCGGCGTCAGCGTGACCTGATCCGAATACCTGACGAGCCCGCCGGTGTCCCCGTAGACGTAGACCGCGTCGAGCGAGCAGGTCGGACCGCCCGCGTCCGGGGCGCAGGCGATTACCGTCATCCCGATGCGCCCGGGCGATGTGCAGAAGCACTTGTTGCAGCCGTCAGCGCACGAAAAACCGCTGCCTACGGGCTGCAGCACGCCCGCGTACTCGCAGCCGTCGCCGGTCTTGTCGCCCGGATTCAAGCAACGCCCCGTGTACGGACTGACCGCGTTGGTGCCGCACGCGCACGTTCCATCGGCGAGACACTTGCCCCGCAACGAGTTGACGGTGGGATCTTCGTTGCAGGTCTGGTCGGCCCCCGGCGCGCAAGCGGGCGGTCCGTCAGCGGTCGCGTCGATGGGCGGCCCAGCGTCCGCGCACGCCTTCTCGGTGCAGACGACCTGGCTGCCGGCGCACGAGCAGCTATTGCAACCGTCGTAGCTCGGGAACGTCGAGCCTGCCGGATAGACCTTGCCCTGATAGCTGCACGGGATTCCGGCGTCCGTGGGACACGCGACGAGGTTTCCGTTGGCGTCGAAGCAATTGGCGGGACCGTCGGTGGACGCGTCCGCGGGACACGCGACCTGGTTTGCATTGGTGTCGAAGCAATTGGCGAGACTGTCGATGGGCGCGTCCACCGAGGCGTCGAGCGCGCACGCTCGGAGGGTGCAGGCGACGCTCCCGTCGGTGCAACCACACGTGTTGCAACCATCGCTGGAGGTGAAAGTGGCGCCCGAGGCGTACGTCTTGCCACCATATCTGCACGATTGGGCTCCCCCGTCGGTGTGGGCTCCCCCGTCGGTGTGGGCTCCGCCGTCGGTGCTGCCGAGGGGGGTGCTGTCGCAGGGGCCGGCGCCCATGGTGGTCAGCAGCAGCGCGGCGAGGGGGAACACCGGGAGGAATCGTTTCATGGCAGGGCTCCTGGGATCGATTGTCTGATGTGTTGGAGCCGCCTGCCGCCGAAATGTTCACGCGGGGGCGCACAAATGCTCTTCGCGGCGCGCGCATTTACGCGTGTGCATAAAACGCATATATTATGCACATGCAGCGATCCCCCGCCACGACCGCGGCGGTCCGGACCAGGCGTGCCGGCCGCAAGCCGAAGCTCCGGCCTGCCACCGTCCGTCGCAAGAACCTCTTGCTCGATCAAGCGAAGCTCGATCTGCTTCGGGGAAGCTTCGGTGTGTCGACCGATCAGGAGGTGGTGGAGCGGGTCGTCGACGAGGCCGTCATCGATCGCGAGCTCATCGACGCGACCCTGGGTCTCGGTGGTGCCATCCCCGAGATGGTCGACGTCGGCAGGCGGCGGTGACGCGGATCCTCATCGACACCAGCGTATACGTCGACTGGTTCCGGTCTCGACGCCACGAGGAGCTCATCGCCGGGCGCCGTGGAGCGCCCTCCCTTTCGGCGGTCGTGGCCATGGAGTTGTTGGCCGGTGAACGGAAGCGAAATCGGATCGAGGCTTGGGCCGCGAAGTACCACAGCTCTGGGCGTCTCCTCGTTCCTGGGTGGGAAGTCTGGAGGCTCGCCGGGCGCGTCATCCGTCGCTTGGGCGAAAACGGAACGGGAGGGCAGGCGCTCACCAACGACGTCCTCATCGCCATGACGGGGCGAGCGGCGGGGATCAAGGTCGTCACCGCGAACGGGCGAGATTTCACCCGCATCGCGGCGGTCGAGCCCTTCGAGCTCGAGATCGTGACTTGAACGCTTCACGGCCTGCCGCCGTCGGGCCCTTCGAGGGCCTTCAGGTGCCGGCGAGCGTCCGCGGCGCGAGCGGCGCGCCCGCGAGCGAGGTATCGCGCGAAGGCGGCGCGGGCGTCCGCGGTGCGGCCGCGCGCCTCGAAGCAGACCGCGCGCCAGAATGAAGCTGGATCCGCGACCCGTTCGTCGTCGGAGCGTGCAGCCGCCTCGTATTCCGCGTCCGCTTCGGCGCAGCTCCCGAGGCCCGCGCGAAGCACGTCACCGCGAAGCAGATGGAGCTCGCTCGCGCGCCGGGGACCGGGACGGCCGCCGAGCAGTGCCGCCGACTCGTCCAGCGCCTCGCGATATCGGCCGACCTTCGGCAACAGCTCGGCGAGCGTCACGCCGATCTCCGCGCCGAGCGCGCCAGACGGAAACCGACGTCGCGCCTCTTGTAGCGTCGCGATCGCGCGCCCGGGATCCGCTAGCTCGTCGCGATAAAGGCGGGCGGCCTCGTGGAGCGCCACTTCGGCTCCGAGGTTCGAGCCTCGCGCCGCGGTCTCGAAGCACGCGAGCGCCGCGCGCGGATCGCCGCTGTCGGCTCGCGCCGGGCAAGCCTCACGTGCCAGCGGTCGAACCTGCGAACCCGCGCCGCGCTCACCCGGTCGCTCCATGGCCAGCGCAGGCGGTGAGGTGGGGGATTGCCCCGGCGCCAGCGCGGTGCGCGCCTCCGTGGCGACCGCGCTCGCAGGCGCCGGTCCACCCGTTGCCTGCGTCTGCCCGCCCGGCCACGACGCGCGAGGGCGCTCGGCGCGCGCGGACCCGACCCAGTACCCGCCAGCCGCGACGATCGCCAGGGCGGTCTTGCCTTGGTTGACCGCGACCCGGCCCTCCGTGACCGACAGCGTGACCTGGTCGTTCGACCGTGATACACGGAACACCGTGCCGAGGACGGTGAACCGGTACGGGCCGGAGCGCACCTCGAAGACCCGCCCGGCGTCGGGGTGACGCTTCTCCACGCGCAGCTCGACCTCGCCGGCCTGCAGCTCGACGGTCGCCGCGCCCGGCAGCGCGAAGGCTCGGGCGCGCCCTGCGGGCGACAGGAGGATCTCTGCTTCGCCGATCAGCTCGGCGCGGCCCGGGGGAAGGCCGACGGCCGCGCGGGCGAGCTGAATGCGAGGAAGGCCTTCCCGGGCCGGCGGCCGAGGCGTCGCCTCAGGCGGCGGCCGCGGGCGTACAGGTGCAGCGTCGGCTGCCACCGTGACGGACGAAACGCCCGCGCGCGCTGTCGTGGCGACTGCTGCCGTAGGCTCCGCGACGGGTCCGCGTGTCAGCGACGCGAAGTAAAGCAGCGCTGCTCCTCCGAAGGCACCGACCACCAGCGCGAACGCCAGCCTCGCTGGATGGCGACCCGCATCGCGACCGAGACGCGCCAGGGTCCGATCCCAGGCGGCGCCCTCGAGCGGAACGTGCGGCGGCTGCCGTTCGAAGCGGCGCAACGCATCGGCCGCCGGGCCGTCACCCTCGACGATCCGGCGCGGAAGCGCGTCCACACGATCCCGGCCGTTCGCCTCGCTCGTCACGCGCCTCCCTCGTCTTCGAGCGCGGCTTCGAACTCTCGCCGCGCGTTGTGCAGTCGGCGCCTGATGGTCGCGTGCGGCAGCCCCGTCGCGGCGGCGATCTCGGCGCCGGAGAGCCCCTCCAGCTCGAACAGCACGAAGACACCGCGGTGGATGGCCTTCATGCGATCGAGCGCGCGATGTACACGCTTCTGGGCGTCCGACTCGGACCACGCCGGTCCCGGCGCGGTGGCTGTCTCGGCCTCCTGCCGCAGAAGCCAGCGCACGGCCTGCCGCATCGCGCTCCGCCGCCGGGCGCGCGCCGCCTGGCTGATGCTCAGCTTGTACAGCCACGTCCGCAGATCGGCCCGGTGCTGGAAGGTGGCCAGATACCGGAACACCTGAACGAAGACCTCCTGGCAGGCATCCTCGGTCTCCGGCGGACGCACGCCGAGCCTCCGCAGAAACCCGTAGACGGTCGCATAGTAACGCCGATGGAGCTCGCGCCACGCCTGCCGCTCGCCCGCGATGCAGCGGGTGACGAGCGATTCGGTGGTGGGCGCGGCGGTCATTGCTTTCGCCTCTTGGAGCCTTGCGGCGGCGAAATGTTCACGGCCTGACGATCCATTCGGCGCCGAGCGTGAGCATGGCCTGCCAGCTCGAGGGCTCGAGGATGTTCCCGGGAATGCCGGCTATCACGTATGACCGCCCGAGGAGCGTGCGATACCCCGTGAGCGCGCCCGCGACGCGGAGGCGCGCCGTGAGCGGCCAGGAGGCGGCGAGCCCGAGCCCCGCGGCCAGCACGCCGCGCCACGCCGTCGCTGGCGCGGCGATTCCCGTGCTCTCCCCGCGCTCGATCGTCAGCAGGCCCGAGGCGTCGACCCCAACCGTGAGGCGCCCGAGCGATCGGGCTACCCCGACGGACGCGAGCACGGGCAAGCCCCAAGCCTGGGCCTGCCCGCCCGTGCCGGTCCCCAGATCGGCGGTGGCGTGAAACGGTGGTACCAGGACCGCCATTCCGACGTGAAGGAGGTCGGCGGGCCGCAGCCGCGCGCCGAGCGCGAGCGCGAACGTTCCGCCTTCCCTCGTCCAGAAGGTCGGCCCGGCCGCGACGACCAGCCTCGGCAGCCGCGCTGGCGCGTGCGAGCTTGGCTCGCGCGCGCCGTCCCGCTGGGGATTTGGAGGACCCTGTGAGGGTCCTTTTCCTGGTAGGGATGGGCGATCGAGCGTGCGGCCGGGCGGCGGGGTGACGGCGGCTGACGGGCCGGGGCTCGGCGCCGCGCTTGGAGCGCGCGCTGCGGCGGGCGCGGGAGGCGGCGTCCGGGGCGCGTCGGGTGGCGACCAGCTCAGCTCGCGGAAGTGCCGCTCGACGATCAACGCGATGGCCTGCGCGGCGTGGTCACAGTCGTGCGGCGTCACCGGGATCTCGCGCGCCAGCAAGCTCGCACCGGCGCTGTCGCGCAGGTCGATGCGCGCACGCTCGGCCGTCCGATCCAGAAACAGCCGAAACGCCGGCCCGGGGGCCGGCGCGGCGCCGTCGCGCACGCGATCGAGCGCGACCTCGACCGCGTCGGGCGAAGGACACACCATGCCAGGTGCGGCGATGACCGAGACGCCGGGGATGACTGTCGAGAAGATCTGCGCCCGCAGGAGGGCGACGAGCGCCGAGAGCACGCCGTCAGTCTACGTCAACAACGCGAAAGCAAACGGTTACTTGCATTTCTTGGCGCGGACGGTGCAACCAGCTTTCGGTCGCGGCATTCATGTGAGCCGTAATCGCCTCGGTTTGCTACCCATTCATGTGAAACCACCATGGGAGAGAATGGCCGGGCTGATCTTCGTGGTCGCCCTCGGGTCGTGCGCGTCGCAGAACGGAGGCCAGGGCAAAGCGTCGAGCGGGGGTGACTCGGGGACCAGCGCCACTGGGGGCGCGAGCGGCAGCGGGGGAAACAGCGGGGCCTCGGCCACGGGCGGCCACCTCGGCACCGGAGGCGCATCGCCAGCTGGCGACGGCGGCAGCACTTCAGCTTCCGGAGGACGGGCCGGGACTGGAGGTGTCCCCGGAAGTGGAGGCGTCCCCACTTCGGGCAGCGGAGGCGATGGGGGACAGCCTTCACGGACAGGGGGCGCAGGCACGGGTGGCGCGGCGTCCGGCGGCGGGCAAGCAGGCGGAACGGCAGGCGGAACCGCAGGCCGCCCCGGCACGATGTCTTCGACCGGGGGCGCGGCCGCCGCAGCGGGAGCGACCGGGTCCGCCGGAGGCGCGACCAGCTCGCCGTTTCCCACGCAGGCCTGTCTCGACAAGGCGAACGCCCTGGTCGCGCAGATGACGGCCACGGAGAAGTACGGGCAAATGATGCAGATGGAGCGCGCGGCGCTGACGCCGGCGCTGGTGACTCAGTATGGGATCGGCTCCGGGTTCAGCCAGGGAGGGTCCGGGCCGGCCACCAACGCCCCGAGCAACTGGGCCGACATGACGGACGCATACCGCAAGGCTGCCCTGGCGAGCCGGCTGAAGATCCCGTTTCTGTACGGCGCCGACGAGGTCCACGGCATCGGCACCGTCAAGGGCGCGACCGTGTTTCCGCACAACATCGGCCTCGGCGCGACCCGCGACGTGGCGCTCGTCGGCCAGATCGCGCAGATCACCTCCGCCGAAGCGCGCGGCGTGGGCGTGGACTTCCTGTACTCGCCCGTGGTCGCGGTGGCGCTCGACGAGCGTTGGGGGCGCACGTACGAAGCGTTCGGCGAGACCTCCGACCTGGCGAGCATGATGGGCGTCGCCATGGTGAAGGGCATTCAGTTCACCCCGAGCGGCCTGCCCACCGGGATCCTGGCCAATGCCAAGCACTATCTGGGCGATGGAGGGACGGCCAAGGGGGTCAACGGCGGGCTGGTCACCGGCGACGAAGCGGCCCTGCGCGCGATTCACCTCACCCCTTACCGAGCGGCGGTCGCGGCGCATGTCGGATCGATCATGGCCTCGTACAGCAGCTGGCAGGGCACGAAGATGCACATCAACAAGGCGATGCTGACCGACACGCTGAAAGGCGAGCTTGGGTTCGGTGGTTTCGTGATCTCGGACTTCGACGCGTGCTTTCAGCTCGGGATGGCCAATCAAGCCGGCTTTGGCGCGTGCATCAACGCCGGCGTCGACATGTTCATGTTGTTTCGCGTCGACATTCCAACGACGCTCGGCTACTTCAATGCGCTGGTTCCGGGCACCGTTCCACAATCGCGGATCGACGACGCCGTCAAGCGCATCGTGGCGGTGAAGTGCGAGCTCGGCCTGTTCGAGGCGACCGGCCTCGCCGACCGGACCTTGACCGCCCAGGTGGGCTCGGATGCGAATCGAATGGTGGCGCGGCGGGCCGTGCAGGAGTCCATGGTGGTGTTGAAGAACGACGGCAACGTGCTGCCGCTGGCGAAGACCGGCCCCATCGTGCTCGGTGGCAAGAGCGCCGACAACACGGGCAACCAGTGCGGGGGATGGACCATCACCTGGCAGGGAACGACCGGCAACGGCGTCACCGGCGCGACCAGCGTTCGCCAAGCGCTGGAGTCGGCCGTGGGGGCGAGCAACGTCGCGTATTCGCTCGCGGGAACGACGGCGGCGGGAGCGAGCGTGGGAATCGCCGTGATCGGGGAGACCCCCTACGCCGAGGGCATGGGCGATCGAACGGATCTGTCCCTGGCGGCCGCCGACATCGCCGTCGTGCAGAGCATGAAGGCGGCGGGATTGAAGACGGTTGTGGTGCTGATCGCCGGGCGTCCCATGATCCTCGATTCGATCCTGCAGATGGCCGACGCGATCGTGGTGGCGTGGCTGCCAGGTAGCGAAGGCGCGGGCATCACGGACATCCTGTTCGGGGACGCGCACCCCTCGGGCAAGCTCCCTCAGAGCTGGCCACGCAGCATGGCGCAGATTCCCATCAATTTCGGCGACGCGACCTATGATCCGCTCTATCCCTACGGCTTTGGTTTAAGCTACTGACCGGGGGACACCAAATGAACGAAGGTCGGCTCGCGCCCTTGGAATTTCTTGCGCCCGAAGTGGGCTCGGCCCGTCGGCTCCGTGGGATGGCCGGGGCGGTGGCCGCGGCCATGGCCTTCACAGCCGCCGCTTGTAGCAGCGGGGGTTCGACGACCGCCTCCGGAACGGGGGGCTCGACGTCGGGGGGAAGCGGTGGGCGCGCCACCGCGACGGGGGGAGCCTCGGGAGCCACGGGCGGAAGCTCCGGCGGTACCGGGGGATCGAGCTCCGGTGGTGCGAACGGGAGCGGCGGTCAAGTCGCGACCGGTGGGGCCCCCGGGACGGGCGGTTCGCCCGGGACCGGCGGCGGCACGGGCGGCAATGTCGGGACGGGCGGCGCTTCATCGACGGGCGGTGCGACGGGGTCCGGGGGAAGCGCGGGTGGCGGCGCGGCAACCGGGGGCGCGGGCGGCCACGGAACAGGCGGCGGTGCGGGGGCGGGCACCGGTGGATCTGGCGGGAGCGCCGGCGGCGCTGACGGCGCTGGTGGCCTGGGTGGTCATGCGGGCCTCACGACCTTCGTCACGCGGCAGGGGCTGCAGTTCATGGACGGCGGGAAGAGGTATGTCTTCGTTGGCGCCAATTTCTGGCAAGGGATGAGCCTTGGCTCCACGGGCCCGGGCGGCGACATCGCGCGCTTGCGCCGCGAGCTCGATCGCTTGAAGGCCCTCGGCATCACCAACGTTCGCGTCGTGGCTTCGGCCGAAGGCCCGGATACGGCGCCGTATCGCATCGTGCCCTCGCTGATGCCCATGCCCGGCGTTTACAACGAAGACGTGTTCAAGGGGCTGGATCTCTTTCTCGACGAGCTCAATCAGCGCGGCATCCGGGCGGTCATGGTCATGAACAACTACTGGGAATGGACGGGCGGAATGGCTCAGTACGTGAGCTGGGTCCAGGGGACCCCGATCCCGGACCGGATCGCGCCCGGGGGGGTCTACGCCACCTACATTCAATACGTCGATCGGTTCTACGCGTGCACCGCGTGTCAAACGATGTATCGCGCCCACATCATGACCGTGATCAATCGTGTGAACACCGTCAACGGCCGCAAGTACCGCGACGACCCCACGATCTTCTCGTGGCAGCTCGCCAACGAGCCGCGCGATTACCCGTCCAACTGGGTCGGCGACACTGCCCAATACATCAAATCGCTGGATCCCAACCACATGGTCAGCGTGGGGAGCGAGGGGACCTGGGCGTCGAACACGACGGGCACCGCGGCCTCGAACTTCTTCACGGCCACCCATCAGAGCCAGTACATCGACTACGCGACCTGTCATATCTGGGTCGAGCCCTGGGGCATGTACGACCCCAACAATTCGACCGCCGCCGCTCTCCAAACGGTGACGACCTTCGCGACGGGCTACCTGCGAGACCACGACACCCTCTCCAAGGCGCTCGGGAAGCCGCTGGTGCTCGAGGAGTTCGGCCTCGCGCGCGACGGATGGACGGCCGGCGGCAAATACGACCCCGCCGCGACCGTCACCAATCGCGACAAGTACTACCGGAGCCTCTTTGCGGTTGTCGAGGCGTCGCTGGCCGCGCCAGGGGGCGCGCTCGCCGGCGACAACTTCTGGGCCTGGGGCGGTGAGGCCCGGCCGCCGAGCAAGTGGACCGGCGATCCGCCGCACGAGACGCCCGGCTGGTTCTCGGTCTACGATATGGATACGAGCACCCAGGCCGTGATCACGGCGCACGTGGGCGTCCTCAAGCCTTGAAGCGCAGGTCGCCGACGAGCTGACGGGATGGGAGGAGCGCGTGAAGCTCCTCCTCGAAACGCAACGCGCTGCTTTGGTGCCAGGGGACTGTCTTCCTTGTTGCCTGCTGCTTTGCCTGCTAGCCTGCAAATCAGAATGCAATACACGATCCGCAAGGTTCCAAAGCCGGTGGATGCCGCTTTGAGACGACGCGCCAAGCGCGATCGGAAGACGCTCAACCAGGTCGCGGTCGAGGCGATGAGCGAAGGGCTCGGCTCGATTCTTGGGAGCGTTCGGCGCCGCTCGCTCAGCGATCTGCTGGGTGCGCGAGCCAAGGACCCCGACCTCGACACCGCGCTCAAGGCCCAACGCCGGATCGATCCAAAGCTCTGGCGATGAATATCGCACTCGATTCGAATCGTTACGACGACCTCCTGACGGGGGACGCGAACGTGGCGACGATCCTCGAAGATGCGGACCTGATCTATCTTCCCTTCATCGTGATCGGCGAGCTTCGCGCCGGATTCGCCGCTGGCAATCGCCAGGTGGACAACGAGCGGCTACTCCGTCGTTTCCTGCTCAAGGAGGGCGTCGCGATCCTCTTTCCCGACGAGCAAACCACGCATCACTACGCTTCGGTCTATGTCCAGCTCCGCCGTCAGGGAACCCCCGTTCCGACGAACGACATGTGGATTGCCGCATTGGCGCTCCAACACGATCTGGTGCTCTGCACGCGCGACCGACACTTCGATCACCTGCCGCAAATCCCCCGCGCCTAGGTGCACTTAGTCCCCTGGAAAAGTGAATTCTTGAAGATCTCGCTCCGTCCTCTTCGTCCCTGGCCGCGTTGCGCCTCGGTCAAGTACGTCGAGTGTTCGCCCTCGTCGCGCCTTGCCAGGAACGAGATGCCTCAGCGACATTTTCAACCCTTCACTGTTCCTGGGGACTGCACCGCTCTCGAAATAACGCTGATCGCGACGGGATCGAGATGACCCGGTCCTGCCCACTCGGGGGGGGGGCGGCGTCAGCGCGCGGACGGACCACCCCCGACGACCAGCTCATTGACACCAGCCGGTCGCGGAGCCGTCGGCCGCGCCGCTGCACACGACCTCGCTGCCGTGATCGTAGTGATCGGTGAAGAACGCCTGGAACGCCGCGGGATCGAATGTCTGGGCCCGCAGGGTCCAGGTCCACGCCGACGCTGCCCAGTGAACATCGAGGGTCGGGTCCGGCGCCAGGACGACACGCGGCGGTGTGCCACAGACATCGTCCATCGGAAGCGCGTCGATCCACGCCTGGGCCGCTGCCACCTCGTCGGCGCAGCCGCACGGACAGTTGTAGCTGACGATGATGGCGCCGTGCTCGAGCCCGTGAACCAGGAAACCCCAGGGAACCGGGGCCGCGTAGGTCTTGTAAACGGGCCACTCGGGGTAGTGGTTTCCCGACGACGGGGGATTGGTCCCGTAACAGGCGGTGGAGCAGATGACGACGTGATTCGCGCCCTCGTTCGGGTGTGACGCCACGCCGAGCGGCGCCCCCGACACCTCCAGGCACCCCGGCGGCCCGAAGGGCCCAGTGAGAAGACACGCATCGCCGCCTTGACCGCCGGGCCCCGTCGCGCCCCCGACGCCCCCTCCCGACACGCCGCCCTGGTCGTTCGAGCCACCGCCGCCACCGGTTGCCGACGTTCCGCCGCCGCCACCCGTCGCGGACACGCCGCCGTTTCCGCCGCCCAATCCGGACGCGCCGGCGCTGTCACCCGCTCCCGCCCCGCCCCCGCCATTGCTCGAAAGCCCGCCGCCTCCCCCCGCGGCCCTCCCTGCGCCGCCACCTGAGCCGGAAGCCGACGATGTGCCCTTGTCGCACCCACCCACGCCGCACGCGCCGACGGCGATCATCGAGATGATCAAGCTTCGGATCCGACGAAGCTCGGGGCCTGGTGCGCGCGCCGCCTTCAAGATCACTTTTCTAGCATGTCAGCGCCGCCGCACCGACATCGCGCGGTCCATCTCGCGCTGACTCTCGCGCTTCTTCGAGTCCTCGCGCTTGTCCCACTGCTGCTTGCCGTGCACGAGCGCCAGCTCGGCCTTCACCCGACCCTGCTTCTCGTAGAGCGACAGCGGAACCAGCGTGAAGCCCTTCTCGCGAATCTTGCCCGATAGCCGATCGATCTCGCGCCGGTGCAGCAGCAGCTTGCGGCGGCGTCGTGGATCGTGGTTGCGCTGATGCGCGAACGCGTACACGCCGACGTCCATCTGGTGCAGCCAGGCCTCGCCCTTGTCGATGTCCGCGAACGCATCGACCAGCGTCACCTTGCCGTCGCGGATCGACTTCACCTCCGAGCCCGCCAGCACCAGCCCCGCCTCGATCACCTCGTCGACGTGATACTCGTGCCGGGCGCGCCGGTTGCGCGCGAGCACCTTCGGCGCGTCGGTGGCGGGATTGGCTGTCTTGGTCACGGCGTCCGGGAGTAGGTTGCGGTGGCCCGCCTCCCGAAGCAAGCGCGCGCGGCTTCGCTCCGACAGCCGTTCGGTTCAGCGGAGCGCCCGGGCCAGCGCCACCACCCGGACCTCCTCGGCGCCCGCACGCCCCAGCACCTCGGCGCATTCGTTGAAAGTCGCGCCCGTCGTCATCACGTCGTCGACGATCACGAAGCGCCTGCCGCGCACCCGCGCTGGATCCGCCACCGCGAATGCCCCGAACAGCGCGACCCGCCGCGCGCTCGGCCCGGCGCGCCCCAGCTCGCGCGTGTCCCTCACCCGCTGGAGCAAGGACCGCTCGATGCGCGGCGCCGCGAGCAGGGGCAGCGATGGTCCACGGGACAGCGCTACGACCGCCAGCTCGAGGGCCTGGTTGAAGCCGCGCCGCCGAAGTTTTCGCGGATGCAGCGGCACTGGAAGGATCGCGTCGATGGGCGGACCGGCGGAGGGCGCGAGCGCTCGCCCCAGCGCGTCGGTCAACAGGCGCCCGAGCCGCCGCGCCAGCTCGGGCCGGTCGCCGTGCTTCATGCGCACGATCGCGTCCGCCAGCGGGCCGCCGTACTCGAACGCGGCGAACGCGCGCGAGAACGCGAAGTCGAGGCGCGCGCACCCCGGGCAGCGCAGGCGCGCTGGCGGCCCGAACTGCGGCAACGCGCACCCGGCGCAGGCGTTCCCGATGGGCAGCGTGGCCTGCGCGCACCTGCCGCAAAAGACGGCGTCATCGCTGGCGAGCACGACATCGCAACCAACGCAGCGGGCCGGCCAGAACAACTGGAGACACGAAGTGACGAGCGCATTTCCGAGACTCATGCACGCGTTATCGCGCGCCCGTCGCGGCGGTTTCGCGCCCGCGCGCACAAATGTGTCAGCCCGACGTCGCGGTCGCCGTCAGGGCTGGGACGAAGTGTGAATCGCTCTTTTCCTGCTTGACGCCGGTCGCGGCCGATTCGCTTGACGGGCCGCCGTCAAACTGCGAAATTCCGTGTGTTTCCAACCATTTTACCTTGAGGGCATCAAAGCAATGACTATCCGCAGCTCGGCCGCCTCGCGTTCGCTGGTCTTCGCCTTCTCCATCGCGCTCGGCGCCTGCGGAAGCAGCAGCTCCACCGGGGGGGGCGGCGCCTCGGGGCACCTCGGGGGCTCCACGGGCACGAGCGGCGGCAAGAGCGGTTCGGCCGGCGGGACCACGGGCGCGGCCGGGGGTAGCACCGGCGCCGTCGGCGGGACGACGGGTGCGGCCGGCGGCAGCACCGGCACTGTCGGAGGTGGTGGCGCGACGGGCGCGTGCTCGCAGGTCCCGGCCTGTTTGACGGACCTGACTACCAACTGCGTCCCCGGCGGCACCTGCATGAGCCAGCGAACCGGGACGGTCCTCACCGGCGACCTCGTCAGCGCTTCTTGCTACAGCAACGGCGTCAAGGAGGCGGTGAGCTCGGCCATAGATTTCACGACCTCCGCGGTCACGACCACCTTCAAGCTCAGCAAGAATGGCGTGACCTGCTTCTCGTACGAGATCTCCCAGGGGGCAGGCGGCGCGGGCGGCGCCGGTTCGCTGACCACTCCCCCGATCACGATCAAGAACGGCGCAGGCGTCGCCGTCGCGACCTTGATGACCACGGACACCGGAACGACGACCGTGACGTGCGGCGGAAAGACGTACGACATCACCAACGCCGGGGATTGCACCGGCATGGGCGCGGGCGGCGCCTCGGGCACCGGGATCACGTGCACCCCGGGTGTCTGCGCGCCCTAGTGCACCGTTCGCGAAATAGGCGCAACGCTGGGCCGACGATCCTGCGCCCCCGCTTCGTTGCTCCTTCTGACCATACCTACGGGTATGCCTCGTCGTCGCGGCTCGCAGCACCGCAGGCTTGTCAGCCGATCATTGCCCCTATTTCGACGGCGGTGCACTAGGCGCGTCAGTCGAGGTGCCATTCGTCGCCGACCGGCAGCGCGCGGCCGAGGGCCTGGTGCAGCCAGAGCTTGGCCTCGGAGACCGCGTCCACGAGCGCCCGGCCACGGCCCAACGCGACCGCGATCGCGGTGGCGAGGGCGCAGCCGGTCCCGCGGACGGGAGGGCCCGACAGGCGGTCAGCTGCAAACAGGTTGACGCCGGTCGGGGTGACGAGCACATCGACGGCCGTCGCGCCCGTCAGGTGTCCGCCCTTGACCAGCACCGCGCGGGCGCCCGCGGCGACCAGCCGTCGTCCCGCCTCCGTGGCCGCCTCCGCGTCGTCGATGATGGCCTGCCCGGACAGCAGCGCGGCCTCGATCGCGTTGGGGGTGACGACCGTCGCTCGCGACGCGAGCCCCAGGAGCGCGCCCGGATCGCCGACGTACAGCGCGCCACCGCTGCTGGCGCCAAGCACCGGATCGAAGACGACAGGCCCGACGAAGCCCGCGAGCGCCTCCCGGATCGCCTCGGCCGTTACGCCGTTCGGCATCATACCCAGCTTGACGGCGACAGAACCGCCGGCCGCCGCGGCGGCGGCGATGGCGCCCGCGACGGCCGCGGCGAGGGCCCGGGGCTCCCGCGGCTCGATCGATACCACCCCAGTCCTGGCCGCCTGGTCCGTCCACGCCGTCGGCACCAAGCACACGCGTGCGCCCAAGGTGCGCCCTGTAAGAAGATCGCGCACCAGCCCCGCCCCTCCGGTTGGGTCGAAGCCACCAATCGCCACGATGACGACACGCTCGCGCCCCCCGGGCGGCGGGTCAGAACCCGAAATGGACGCGGCGTTTAGGGGCAAATCCTGCATGAATTTCGCGACCAACGTTGCGACGGGAAGTCGGCGTCGGTATCATAGCGTGGGAAAACAGCGAATTTTGGCGAGGAGACTCGGGCCCCGCGAGTCGCCTTCGGTGGCCTCCACCGTGCGCGCTCGCCGGCGCTCGCTGCCCCCTTAAACGTGAGTCAGCCACTCCAACCGCCGATTCAATTCGGCAAGTACACGCTCTACGAGCGCATTGGACGCGGCGGTATGGCCGACGTGTTCAAGGGCCGCATCCAGGGGCCCGAGGGGTTCGAGCGGGTGTTCGTGGTCAAGCGGATCCTTCCGCACCTGTCGGACGATCCGGCGTTCATCAAGATGTTCGTGGACGAGGCCAAGCTCTCCGCGCGCCTCAGCCATCCGAACATCGTTCAGATCTTCGAGCTCGGCGCGGTGGAGGGCGAGTACTTCATCTCGATGGAGCACGTCTCCGGGCACGATCTCGCCGAGACCATGCGTGCCATCTGGAAGAAGACGGGCGCCCCGCGCGTCGACATGGTCGCGTACGTGGGCCGCGAAATTTGCCGCGCCCTCAGCTATGCGCACGGGCTGACCGACGATCATGGCCAGCCGCTCGGCATGATCCACCGCGACGTCTCCCCCTCGAACGTGATGTTGTCGAACGAGGGCGCCGTGAAGCTGCTCGACTTCGGGATCGCCAAGGCGCTGGGCGACACGGAGGAGACGACGAAGAGCGGGTCGCTGAAGGGCAAGTACGCGTACATGGCGCCCGAGCAGACCGAAGGCGAGGACATCGATCACCGCATCGACATCTTCGCGGCCGGCATCGTGCTTCACGAGGTGCTGACCGGGCGGCGGCTGTTCAAGGGAGCGGACGATCTGCAGACCATCGAGCGCGTGCGCCGCTGCGAGGTGCGGCCCCCCTCGCGGCTCAACCCCGCCTGTCCGCCCGAGATGGACGCCATCCTGCTGAAGGCCTTGTCGCGGGATCGCGACGACCGCTACCAGGACGCGAGCGAAATGGCGGAAGCGCTCGACGAGATCGTGCACGCCTGGCACTTCACGCCGGCGCACCTCGGCGCCATCTTGCGCGAGACCTTTGGCGGGGACAGCGGCACGGGATCTTACCCCGCGGCGCCGCGATCGACGCTCACCAACATGCCCGCGTCCGGATCGGTGTCGAGTGGCCGCTCGGGAACCGTCCCGCCGATCGCGATCTCGCGGCCGCGCACGACCGGGCAGCATGCGCTCGCGGACGCGGACAGCGCCGCCGCCGCGGGGACGGTGCTGGCGCGGCCCGTCTGGAAGCGGGCGTCGTTCTGGGTGGTCGCGCTGGCGTGTGTCGGCGGGGTCGGGTTCGGCGTCGTGAAAGGGGTCGTGCCCCATGGTCTGGGTACCCTGCCGCAAGCGAGCGGGGTGGCCCCGGCGCCCGCGCCGCCCAAGAAGATCAAGCGGGTGCCCGTGCTCGTGCAGAGCTCCCCCGAGGGCGCGGAGGTCTACGTGTCCGGGAAGCTCGAATCGGTGGGAACGACGCCCGTGTGGCTGAATCTGGAGCTGGACCAGCAGAATCCGGCGCGCGTGATGATTCGCAAGCCCGGGTTCCTCGACAAGGCCGTCGCCATCGAGGTGGATCATCCCCCGGTGATCGAGCTCGTCGACACGAACGCCACGCCCACCCCCGCGAGCGTGGGCCCTGAGGCTGGCCCCGGGCCAGTGGCGGCCGATCCGGGTGACGACCGGGGAGCCGCGAACGCGCGAAAGCCGGTGAAGCGCCGGATGGTCCTCAAGAAGAGGAAGGACGGCGACGCCACCGCGGCCGCCGCCGAGCCCGTGTTCCCCGTCAGCGCCCAATAACTCCCGCGGTCCTTCCCGCGGTCTCCGAGTTGCGTGTTTACGGCAGGGTGCTCGAATGAACGCAGCCAGCGGAAAACGCATGGGGATCCTCGCGACGATGGCCGTCCTGCTCCCTGGGGTGGGCGCGGCCGGCGCCGGGCTGCCCGCTCTCGCGCCGACGCCAAGCGAGTCCACGCCGTCGCTGGCGCTGATCATCGGGACGAACCGGGGCGGCCCCGGCCAGACGGAGCTGCGCTTTGCGGAGGACGACGCGCGCGCGGTGGCGGCGGTCCTCGGGACCCTCGGCGGCTACCCGCCGGGCAGGGTTCAGTTGCTGATCCGTCCCACCTCGAAGGACGTCGCCCAGGCCCTGGACGGGCTCGCGGCTCGCGCGGCCGAGGCGCGGCGTCAGGGAGACCAGATCCAGGTGCTGTTCTATTACTCCGGGCACGCGCGGGCGAGCGCCCTGAACCTCGGCGATGAAGAGCTTCCCCTCGGTGACCTGAGGGCGCGACTGCTGTCGCTCCCCGCCACCGTCACCATCGTGCTCCTCGACGCCTGTCAGAGCGGCGCGATCTCGCGCGTGAAGGGCGCGGAGCCGACGGCTGATTTTTCCTTCAATTCGGTGAGCCGGCTGGATACGGCTGGAATCGCGGTGATGGCGTCGTCGACGGGGAGCGAGCTCAGTCAGGAATCGGAGACCTTGCGCGGCTCGTACTTCACCCATCATCTCCTGGTGGGGATGCGGGGCGCGGGCGACGAGGACGGCGACGGCCGCGTGACGCTGGGCGAGGCCTATCGCTACGCCTACAACCAGACGCTCGTCGCCACGGCGGCGACGGCGGTGGGAAGCCAGCACGCGACGCTGGAGACGGGGTTGCGAGGCAAGGGCGAGGTCGTGCTCTCGTATCCCGCCGCGGCCAGCGCGCGGATGGAGCTGCCGGCGGCGCTGGCGGGTGACCTGTTGGTGCGCACGGAGCCGGGGCAGACCGTGATGGCCGAGCTGCACAAGGGGTCAGGGCACGTCGTGCGTCTCGCGTTCCCGCCGGGCCGCTACGTGGCGCTCCACCGGTCAGGCGGCCGCGTTCGCCGCTGCGAGCTGGCGCTCGCCGACGGCCGGATCGAGACCCTCGATGTCGCCTCCTGCGCCGACGTCGCCCCGGCCGCCGTCGCGGTCAAGGGCGGCGGTGCCGGCGGCGACCCGGACGGCGACCTCGCGCTTCCGGCGCGCGCGCGCTGGACGTTTCTCGCCGCCCTCGGCGGAGCCGCGGCGCGCAACGATCGCTTCGTCAGCCGTCTCGGCGATTTCGGGTTCGAGGATCAGCTGTATTTCGGCGTGCCGCGGTTCTCGCTCGGCGCGGCGCGGGCGCTGCGCCGCCACCTGGCCATCGGGGTCGAGCTGGCGAGCCTCGACGAGCGCGTGTTTCGCCGGCGCTCGTCGACGACGCTGTCGGGGCAGGACGAGCGGTTCTGGTGGGCTACGTACGCGCTCGGGGCGTTCGTCGCCTGCGACTATCCGCTCTGGCGCGATCACTTGATTCCCTACGTCCGCGGCGGCGTGAGCCTGACGTTCGCCAGGACGAGCTACGAGGAGAGCGACGCGACCACCCACGCGGTGTCGAGCGACGCCACCGCCTCGGACTTCGGCTACGCGCTGCGGGCGGCCGCCGGCGTCGGGATCATGCCGTGGCGCCACTTCGGCTTCTACGGCGAGGCCACCGCGACCTACGCGCCCACCATCGACAACCTCGTCGGCGATGTTCACGACAGCGGGGGCCTGGGGGGCCTGTTCGGCTTGCGAGGGTCGCTGTGAGGCGAGCGTCGCGACCGGCAGCCGTGAATCGGGGGCGTGCTCTCCGCCCGCTGCTCTTGGTGCTGGCGATGCCCTTGCTGATGGCGGGCGAGTGCGAGGAGCCGCTGGTGACGGACTCCGGCTTCGACCTGTGGTGCGGCGAGGCGCTGTGCGCGTGGCAGATCGACGCGGGCACCGTCACGAAGGTGCCGACTTGGCACGCGCGCGACTACGGCGCCGACCTGGTCGCGCCCGGGACCACGATCTCGCAGCTTCTGCCGTATGGAAGCGGGGACGTGACGTGTATCCACTTCGAGCTGCTGGCCGACATCGAATCGTCGGCGAACGTGGTGCTCGAGCTCGACTTCGGTGACGGCGCGGCGCCCGTGTCGCAGGTGCTGTCGAGCGGCGCCTGGGTGCCAGTCGACTACCACCTGGTGACGCCCACGTACTTCCAGGCAGTGCGGGTCTCGATCCGCAAGGACGGGGTGGGTCGAGCGGTCCTCGCGAAGATACAGGCTTCGAAGTCGTCGTCGGCGTGCGCTGGAACGCCCCCCGCCGGCGCGACCGGCCGCCCCCTCGGCGCGACCTGCGAGGCCGTCGCGCAGTGCGCGGGCGGACGCTGCGCCGCGCGTCCCGCCGCCACGGAGCTGATCCTCGATCCCGGCGACGCGCGCGGCGTGTGCACGGCCTGCGCGGGCGACGCCGACTGCCCCGCCGGCGACGTCTGCGGCCTCGGCTGGAGCCCCGCGTTCGCGGAGCCGTTCCCCGCGTGCCTGCCGCCGCCTGGGCTGGTCCTTGGCGATCGTTGTCTGGCGGACGGGGAGTGCAGAGCTGGGGTTTGCTGCGCGGGCGTGTGCTCGACCTGCTGCGCGTCCGGCCCCGCCTGCGATCCGGGCCAGCTCTGCCTCGAGCGAGGGCGAGACGCCTCGGGCGCGCCGCTTCGGGCAGCGTTTCAATGCGCGCCCGGCGCGTCGGCGGGTGTCGCCTCGGCGGCGTGCCTCTCCGACGCCGACTGCGCCAGCGGGTATTGCGCTGGCGACGCGTCGTTGCGCGTCTGCGCCGTCGACGGCCGCCGCTGCGCCGCGTCCGCCGATTGCCCCGGCCCGGCCGGAAGCTCGTGCATCGCCATCGGCGTCGCGGGTGGAAGATGCCAGTAAGGACGCCATGGAAGCTCTCGCTCGCTACGGTCCCGCGCTTTGCCGCAAGGCGCGGCGCATGCTCGGGAGCGCGGCCGATGCCGAGGACGTCGTGCAGACCGTCTTCGCCGATCTCGTGCAGCGCGGCCGCGTCACCGCCGATCTGCCGTATCTGTTTCGTGCCGTCACGTCGCGGTGCCTCAACCTGGTTCGCGATCAAGGCAACCGCCGGCGACTCATCGATCGCCAGGCGCCCGCGCTGCGCGGCCCCGTGCGTACCCGTTGCGACGACGAGGTCATCGGGACGGACCTCATGCTGAAGCTCGTCGACCGACTGGATCCGGCGTCGGCCGAGGTGCTGATCTACCGCTACTTCGACGACCTGACCCAGGACGAGATCGCGGAGCTGCAAGACGTCAGCCGCAAGACGGTGGCCGCGCGGCTGCAGCGCGTTCGGCAGGCCGTTCGAGATCTCGGCGAAGGCGGCGCCGAAGAAGGTGGCGCCGCCGCGCGTGAGGAGGGCCGATGACCGGCCACGCCGCGCCGCGCACCGACGGCCCATGTATCGGTGAGCCGGTGTCGTGGCTGCGGCTCGAGCGGTACTGGCTGCGGGAGCTCGCGACACCGGAGGCGTCGGCGGTGGAGGACCATCTTGCGGCGTGTCCGGCGTGCGCCGCCTGCGCGGCGGAGGCTGCCATGCCCCTCACGTTCTCGTTGCCCGACTCCGTCACCCGGCCGCCCGGGGGCCGGCCGCGCGGGCGCGCGTCTGACCGTTCATGGCTGCGGGGATGGCGCGCGGGTCTGTCGGTGGCGGGCGGCGTCGCCGCCGCGCTGACGATCGCGCTCCTCGTCGAGACGCGGGTCGCGCCGGGGCCGCGATCGCGCCTCGGTGAAGGGGAGCTCGACTCGGGGGAGACCCTGCGCGGCAGCAAGGGTGGCGACCTGGCCATCGAGCTCGTCCGCGAGCGCGGGGGCGCGATTGAACATGGCGCGCGGACGTTTCGTCCCGGCGATCGGTGGAAGGTGCTGGTGACGTGCCCCGCCGAGCGCGTGCTGTTCTGGGACCTGGCCGTTCGTGAAGCGGGGCGATCGACCTTTCCCTTGTCGCCATCCGCGCCGATCGCCTGCGGCAACCGCGTGGCGCTGCCGGGCGCATTCGCGCTGACGGGCGCAGAGAGCAAGCGCCTGTGCGTCGTGCTCGGCGGCGATCCGGTGGACCACGGCCACCTCGGGTCCGGACCGCCGCCCGCCGCCGGCGCGGGCTCCGTGGCGGGCAGGGAGGTATGCGTGATGGTGCGCCCCGAGGGGCCCGGGCGGGACGGCGATCCGGCAGCGCCCTGACGGAGGCGGCTCGGCCTTGCGCCCGATCCGCGTTTGGGTATCTTCGCCGCCCATGACGATTCCGAAGATTGTTTCTCGGCGGTGCGGCTGGCTCGTCCTCGCGGGGCTGGTGGCGTCCACGGGCGTCGCGCGAGCCCAGAACCTCATGCCACCCGCCTACGAGTTCCAGAAGCCCCCGGAGAAGCCCGCGGTCGAGTGGAAGGTACAGGCGAAGGGGGGATTCTTGCTCACCTCCGGCAACTCGCAGACCGGTTCCGGGATACTGACGCTCGACAGCTCGCGCCAATCGGGACAGAACAAGCTGTCGCTGAACGGCGGCGCGGCCTACGGTCGCTCGCGGGTGCTGGTGCCCATCACCGACCCGAGCGGAGCCAGCACGGTGGGCCTGGGCCGCGACGCGCGCACCACGACGAACGAGTGGAAGACGCGAGGCCGCTACGATCGTTTCGTCACCCCGAACAACGCCGCGTACGCGATGGCCCAGATCGGCGCGGATCGCATCGCCGGCAAGCGCCTCTATGGCGGTGGCCAGCTCGGGTACAGTCGCCAGTTGCTGAAGAACGAGCAGCACACGCTGGTCGTCGAGCTCGGCTACGATTTCTCGTACGAGAGCTACGTGCCTTCTCCAGGCAAGACCATCGGAGGCGTCTCCATCCACTCGGCGCGCTTGTTCGCGGGCGAGCTGTTCTCGCTGACGAAGGAGACCGGCTTCTCCGGCAGCTTCGAGGCCATGTTCAACCTGAACAAGGAAGACGCCCTCAATGCGAACGACCTGACCGGAAGCTCGAAGGGCGTGGACGCCTTCAAGGACACTCGCCTCGTCGGCAAGCTCGGCATCAACACCATCCTGCGCAAGCGCCTGAGCATGGCGATCGGCTTCACCATCAAGTACGACCAGAACCCCGCGCCCTGGCCGCTGCCATCAGGCGCGCCGCCCTTCGAGGCAAACTTCCTGCCGTTCGCCGACAAGGTCGACACGTTGACCGAAGCGACCCTGATCTACACGTTTCTTTAGCGCGGCTTCGCGTCCCGCCTGATCAGCGAAGCTCGATGTTGGTGATCTTCCCGGTGCGTCGGCCATCGTGGACGCGTAGCACCACAGGGTTCGGGCCGGCCAGTTTGGCTGCTGACAGGGGAATCTCGATGCGCGATGGCTCAGGCGCCCCGGCCTTGACCACCGCAGTGCCTATTCGTTGGGATTCGCCAAGCCAGGCTTCGATGCGGGCTCCGGGCATGCTGCCACCAAGGCCGACCCTCATGCGGGTGATCGCGCCGGGCGTGGGACCGAAGTCGACGAGATCGAACGTCGCGCTGGCGCTGGCGGCGCGCGGAATCAGGCCGTCTTCGGCGATGTCCATCGCGCTGACGCGATCCGCGTTCGCGGCGGCCAGCTGGCCCTTCAGCAGAATCGTGATCGGGTGTGGCCAGACATGACCACCCGGATCGCGGCAGGATACGGCCGCGCAGCGCTGGTCCTCGGCACCCGGACCTATCGAAAAGCACTTCATCTCGCACGCGTTGGCGCACGCCCCGACGTCGACGATAGGCGCGCCGCCGGCCGAACAGGTGGCCGGCTGGGAAGCGCAGAACCGTTTGCTTTGGGGGGCCTTGCGGACCCCGGTGCCCTGGCAGGTGAACGTCTGGTCCTTCCAGACGTTGCCGAAGAAGGCGCCTTCCTGGTGCGGATAATCCAGATCGTTCGCGTTCGGTGCCAGGCGCGCCAGCATGCTCGGCGCCGCGCTGGTCATGCTGAGGTCGACATGTTTGCCCGTGCGGTTGACCAGCGAGATCAGGCACGCCGACACGCGTTCCTGGCAGTCGCTCGAGCAGGTTCCCGATAGCCATTCGGGCGCCAGCCCCAGCGATCCAGGGAACTGCGTGGCGGGGGCCGTGGGGCCCGCTGACAGATGTTGTGACGGGTTCAGCGCGCACCGGGCGACGTACTTCAGCAACATCGCCTTCAGCTCGGTCATGGGACCGGCGTCGCTGAGCTGGCGGGCGCTGTCGGCTCCCGACGCCGGGGACGACGAGATCAGCAGGGACGCGACCGCGACCAGTGAAGCTGCGATGGCCCGGGGCCAGCGAAGGCGGGGCGCGCGATCCGAGAAACGAAACATGTGGACTCCTTCATGCCTCAAAAACGGGAACGACCCCCGAGCACCTGGCGTCGGGGGCCGTTGTCGTTGCGCTTACGCGCGGCCGAGGCCGCGAGCGACTGGCGCTACCGCGTCGGCGCCGAGGCGAGCGACTTGCTGGGATCGATACCGTTGGCGATCCACAAGGAAGGAGCCGGCGTGGAGGCGAGGCCGTTGACGGCGTTGAGGCCGTTGACGGCGTTGAGGCCGTTGACGGCGTTGAGGCCGTTGACTGCGTTGAGGCCGTTGACGGCGTTGAGACCGTTGACGGCGTTGAGGCCGTTGACGGCGTTGAGGCCGTTGACGGCGTTGAGGCCGTTGACGGCGTTGAGGCCGTTGACTGCGTTGAGGCCGTTGACTGCGTTGAGACCCGCGTGGGCCGCTGGGGCGGAAGCAGAGACCACCGCGAAGGTGAGGACCGAGAAGGCAACGAACTTGAGCGAGAGAGCGGTGAGTTTCATCTTGTTTTCCTGTGGTTTGGGTGTCGGACGTATCAACACCTCAGCACCCCCCGTGCCACAGTCCAAGTATCTAAAATCATTTAACTAACGCCGCGTGCCTGGGGCCTGGTCATATGACTTGGCCAGGGCCATGAGTGACTGCGCTCAGGTCGCCACCCGATGACTTTGCCGCGGTCAGTCGGCGGGTGATCGGTGGCCCCGCCGCCCTCACGCCGCGCGCGATTTGGTCGCGCGCGGCCACCACAACGCGAGCTCGAGCTCAGTCGTAGTATTCGGCGCCGAGGTGGGTGATCAGCTCTTCGCCGCGGAGGTGGCGGAGCGTGTTCTTCAGCTTCATCAGCTGGATGAAGAGGTCGTGCTCGGGATAGAGGCCGGGCGCGGTCATCGGGCTCTTCCAGTAGAACGACAGCCACTCCTGGATCCCGCTCATGTTGCAGCGCTGGGCCAGATCCATGAACAGCGCCAGATCGAGCACGATCGGCGCCGCGAGGATCGAGTCGCGGCACAGGAAGTCGATCTTGATCTGCATCGGGTAGCCCATCCACCCGAAGATGTCGATGTTGTCCCAGCCCTCTTTGTTGTCGCCGCGCGGGGGGTAGTAGTTGATGCGCACGACGTGGCACATGTTCCCGTACAGATCGGGGTACAGGTGCGGCTGCAGGATGTGCTCGAGCACGCCCAGCTTCGACACCTCCTTGCTCTTGAACGACTCCGGGTCGTCCAGCACCTCGCCGTCGCGGTTGCCGAGGATGTTCGTCGAGTACCAGCCCTCGACGCCCAGCAAGCGGGCCTTGAAGCCGGGCGCCAGGATGGTCTTCATCAGCGTCTGGCCGGTCTTGAAGTCCTTGCCGCCGATGGGCACGCCGTTCTTCTTCGCGAGCTCCTGCAGGGCGGGGGTGTCCACGGTCAGGTTCGGCGCGCCGTTGCCGTAGGGCACGCCGCTCTTCAGCGCCGCATAGGCGTAGATCTGCGACGGCGCGATCTCGGGGTCGCTCTCCTCCAGGCCCTTCTCGAAGGCCGCCAGCGTCGCGTGCACCGCGCTCGGGCTGCGGTAGACCTCGGTCGACCCGCACCAGATCATCACCAGGCGGTCGCACCCGTTCCGCTTCTTGAAGCTCTTGATGTCCTCGATCACCTGATCGGCGAGATCGCGCTTCGACTTGCCCGTCTTCGCGTGCGTCGCCGTCAGCTTCTTGACGTACGTCTGATCGAAGACGGCGGTCATTGGAACAACCGTGGACAGGAAGTCCTTCAGCTCGGTCAGGTGTTCCTTCGACAGGACGCCCGCCTTCGCGGCGGCCTGATAGGCGTCGTCGGGAAACAGATCCCAGCCGCCGAACACGATGTCTTCCAGCTTCGCCAGCGGGACAAATTCCTTGATGAGGGGTGATCGGCCCTCCGTACGCTTGCCGAGACGGATCGTCCCCATCTGGGTGAGCGACCCGATGGGCTTCGACAGCCCACGGCGAATGGCCTCGACGCCGGCGATGAAGGTGGTCGCCACCGCGCCCATGCCGGGGAGCAAGATCCCGAGCTTCCCGTTCGCGGGGCGAATATCGACGACTTTTCCGGCGGTTCCTGAGGTGTTCTGTGACATGAGGGCTCCTTCTATAGCCGAGGGCGGGCTGGCTGCAAACGCGCGCGCGCCGTCCGGCGAACAAAAAGTCTGGGCGACTGCAACCCGGATGCCTGGCGCCCAGGACGGCGTGGCCCCCGTAACCCAGCGAATTTGCGTGGCAGGGGGCGTTCGAAAGTGGTAGGAATCCCACCCTTCAAACACCACACGCCCGTCGAGGGGGTCGTGCGTGCTCGGACTGGCGAGGTTCGCTGGGCCGGGTTTCGACCCCCGCTGAAGCAGGCGGAGGAAACCAACGCGAGGAAATGAACATGGAATCAGAAGCCCAGCAGAGCGTCCCGTCTGTCCCGACCCTTCCCCCCCCGTCGAACGAGCAAGCCGCCTTCGACACGCCCATCACCATCCGCGAGATGATGGAGGCGGGTGTCCACTTCGGTCACCAGACCAAGCGATGGAACCCGAAGATGAAGAGCTTCATCTTCGGCGCCCGCAATGGCATTCACATCATCGACCTGCAGCAGACGGTGCGCGCCTTCACCCGCGCGTTCAACTTCATCGTGCAGACGGTGGCCGCGGGTCGCCCGGTGCTGTTCGTTGGCACCAAGAAGCAGGCCCAGGAGATCATCCGTGAAGAGGCCGCCCGCTCGGGGCAGTTTTGCGTCACCAACCGATGGCTGGGTGGCACGCTGACGAACTTTCATACCGTGAAGGGATCGATCGATCGCCTCCACAGCATCGAGAAGATGGCGACCGACGGCACGTTCGATCGCATGACCAAGAAAGAGGTCCTCGGCATCACCCGCGAGCGCGAGAAGCTGGAGAAGGCGCTTGGCGGCATCAAGGACATGAGCGAGCTGCCGGGCGCCGTGTTCATGGTGGACGTGGTCAAGGAGCACATCGCGGTGACGGAGGCGCGCCGCCTGGAGATCCCGATCGTCGCCGTCGTCGACACCAACTGCGATCCCGACGTCATCGACTATCCCATCCCTGGGAACGACGACGCGCTCCGCTCGATCAAGCTGTTCGCCTCGAAGGTGGCGGACGCGTGCATCCTCGGCCAGCGCTTCGGCCGCGAGCGGGCGACCCAGGCCCGCAACCGGAGCAGCGAGGCCGAGACCGAGAGCCAGACGATCCGCGTGTCGTCGGGTGGCGAAGGCCCGCGCGTCGAGGTGGTGTCGCGCCGTCGCAGCGACCTGCCTGAGCCCGAGGCGGCCGCGACTCCGGAAGACGAGGCGTCGTAAACCCAGCAGGGGGCGACGCCGTCCCCTCGCAACGAGTCCCCTGCCCGGTCGGCGCACGCGCGGCCAGGCAGCGGCTGCCGATCTGTTTAGGTTAGGAACTGACGAACAACGAGGAACTACGATGGCTGATGTGACGACCCAGATGATCAAGGACTTGCGGGAGCGGACGGGGGCGGGGATGGCCGATTGCAAGAAGGCGCTGACGGAGACGAGCGCTGACATGGAGAAGGCGATCGAGTACCTTCGCAAGAAGGGGATCGCGTCGGCGGCCAAGAAGGCCACGCGCATCGCCTCCGAGGGCACCGTCGTCAGCTACCTGCACGGCAGCCGCATCGGCGTGATGGTCGAGGTCAACTGCGAGACGGACTTCGTGGCGCGCAACCCCGACTTCGTGACGTTCGCCAAGGAGGTCGCGATGCAGGTCGCGGCGATGAGCCCGCAGTACGTGTCGCAGGACGAGATCCCGGCGGCGATCGTCGAGAAGGAGAAGGGCATCCGCATGGAGCTCGCGAAGCAATCCGGGAAGCCCGAGGCGGTGATCCCCAAGATCGTGGAAGGGCAGCTCGCCAAGTGGGCGAAGGAGGTCTGTCTGCTCGATCAGATCTGGGTGAAGGACGCCGAAGGCAAGAAGGACATCCGGTCGCTGCTGACGGATCTGATCGCGAAGACGGGCGAGAACGTCAAGGTGCGCCGCTTCGTTCGCTACGAGGTCGGCGAGGGCCTGGAGAAGCGCTCGGACGACTTCGTCGAGGAAGTGAAGAAGCAAGCCAGCTGAGGGACCCGGGCGGCGCCGTTCCGCCCCCCCCCCGAGAGCGGGGTGGCTCGCTGCCGCTCGCACCACCCCCGGCCCCCCTGGCTTCGCCCAGTGAAGTACAGCGCCCCAGAGGTTCGGGACCACATTCAAGGCATCCAAGTTACGCGCGAATCGGGCCCTGCGTCTGCATCTGGCGCCGTGGTCGCGCGTACCTTTTTGCGGCGCGTAGCCTGCAATCGACATCAACGGCAGGCTACGCGCCGCAAAAAGGTTCAAGCGGCCTGCGGCGCCCACACGAGTGGCGAGGATGGCGCCGCGCGAAGCTCGGGTCGGTCTCGCTCATGAATGGGGCTCGAAACGGAGCTGCTCAGCCTTGCGTGGCCATCCCCCATGGCCTTCGTGGTTGGTCCCGAGCTTCTGGGTCGTCGTACTTGGCTGGGCGAAGCGAGGGGGCCCGGGGGTGTGCGAGCGGCAGCGAGCCACACCCCCGTAAGAGAGAGCGAGGGCGTTACCTCACCTCGACGTTCTTGAGGTGAAGCACGGAGACGCGGCCCACCTTGAGCCTGACGTAGCGGGCGGTTCGGCTGGGAAACGAAGCCGACCAGGTCGAGAACTCGTCTGTCTTTCGCGCCACCTCGGTCCACTGCTTGCGGTCGAGGCTGACCTCGACGACGAGGGGGATGGCGCGATCGCCGCAGCAATCGGGGCGGTTCGTCACCTCCACCTGGTGAACCCGGGTGGGCGCCATCAGATCGTAGGTGACCGAGGGCTCGAACTCGCTGTTGGTGTGGAACAGCAACAGACCGTCGCACATGGGATCGGTGGGGCACCCCGTCCACGACGAGCTGACGGTGAACGGCTTGCCCGCGATCAGGTTCTTTCCCCTCGTGACGACGCGGAGGCCGGTCCCCGCGAGCACCAGCACCACCACCACGCCGGCGACGCGCAGCCAGCGCTGGATCAGCAGGGTCTCGACCCGGCGCCGGGGGGCGTCGGCGTTCCAGAGCAGGCGCTCGAGGAAGGCGCGCGCGCGGCCGAGGTCGTCGGCGGTCGTCGCGATCTTGGCGTCGGCGGGCGCGACCGGAAGGAGGATGTCCTTGATGGCCTCCACGCTGGGAAGCTCTTGCGCGGCGTCGCGCAGGATGTCCTCGGGCGCTTCGGCCCAGGCCGTGGCCAGCGCCGTCCGCTCGAGGTTCGCGCTCGCCTTCGTCGACGTCAGCACCAGGGTGACGGCCTCACGAACGAGCCCGAGGATCACGGGAGCGCGGTCACCCGCCGGCAGCGGCTCCGCGGGCTCCGCCACCCGCGCGGCGATCTCGGCCAGCAGCCGCGCCTGTTGCAGGGCCTGTCCGCGCGCCTCCTCTGTGTCCCGGAGTCGCCGGCGCGCGTCCCGCATCGCATTCGTCACGAACATCCAGGCAATCGCTTTCTTGAGCATGGGGCCCAATTTATGGCCCGACCGGCGACGCCAAGTCCAGCCTGCGGACGGAGCAAGGCTGGAATCGCCTCGCGGCCCCCCTGCGGATGGGGCTTCACCTTCGGAGCCCCGACGATTAGAGTGCCTGCCGATGTCGAAGCCCAAGGCCCCGCGCACCCGTCACGCCTCTCCCGCCGCCGCAGCCGCGACCGTCTCCGCTGGCGCCGCCGTGGCGGCGCCGGGCGGGCGCTCGTCGGTGGACTCCGATCGCCCGCCCCTCGCCCCAGGCGCCAAGTACCGCCGCATCCTGCTGAAGCTGTCGGGCGAGGCGTTGATGGGCGAGCAAGGGTTCGGCATCGAGGCCGCGACGCTGTCGCAGATCGCCGACGAGCTGATCGACGTCCACAGCCTCGGCGTCGAGGTGGGCATCGTCATCGGCGGCGGCAACATCTTTCGGGGCCTCGCCGCCAGCTCGCGCGGGATGGATCGCGCCAGCGCCGACTACATGGGGATGCTCGCGACGGTGATCAACTCGCTCGCGCTGCAGGACGCGCTCGAGAGCCGGGGATTGCGTACGCGCGTGCTGTCGGCGCTGGAGATGGAGCGACTGGCCGAGCCGTACATCCGCCGCCGCGCCATCCGACACCTCGAGAAGGGGCGGCTGGTGATCTTCGCCGCCGGCACGGGCAACCCCTTCTTCACCACGGACACGGCCGCGTCGCTGCGGGCGATGGAGATCGGCGCCGAGATCGTCATGAAGGCGACGCGCGTCGACGGGGTGTACGACAAGGATCCGCACAAGCACAAGGGCGCGCGGATGTACCGGCGCCTGTCCTACCTGGATGTCCTCAACCGCAGCCTGGCGGTGATGGACTCGACGGCGATCTCGCTGTGCCGGGACAACAACCTGCCCATCCTCGTCTTCAACATGACGAAGCCCGGCAACATCCGCCGGGTGGTCCTGGGCGAGCCGCTCGGAACCCTGGTGCTCGCCGAGGGCGGCGGGCCGGGGGGCACGCCGGTCTGATGTTGCGCTATCCTGGGCCGCCTGGCGCGGCGCCGACCTGGGCGCGATCGAAAGGGAAACGTAAGGAGTGATGCGATGCTGAACGACGTCCTCAAAGACCTGCAGGTGAACCTCGACAAGGGCATCGAGGCCTTCAAGCGGGACCTGACCAAGGTGCGCACCGGGCGGGCGAATCTGGCCATCCTCGACGGCGTTCGCGTCGACTACTACGGGACCTTCACGCCCCTCAATCAGGTCGCGTCCCTGAACGTGGCCGACCCGCGCCTCATCACCATCAAGCCCTGGGAGCGCTCGCTCATCCCGGAGATCGAGAAGTCCATTCGCTCCGCCCAGCTCGGCCTCAATCCCAGCTCAGACGGTGAGATGGTGCGGCTGCCCATGCCCGCGCTCACCCAGGAGCGGCGGCAAGAGCTGGTCAAGCTGGTCAAGAAGATGGCGGAGGAGGGCAAGGTCGCCCTGCGCGCGGCACGGCGCGACGCGAACGAGATGTTGAAGGAATTGTTGAAGGACGGAGGCATCACCGAGGACGACGAGCGCAACGGCCTGAAGAAGGTTCAAGAGACGACGGACAAATCCGTCACTCGCATCGACGAGATCCTCGCCAAGAAAGAGGGCGAGATCCTCGAGGTCTGATTTCATGCGCCGCCCCGGGCGGTGAGGAGAACGATTCCATGGCACTGGTCTTTCGCGAAGCGCACGCGGCGCCGGAGAAGAAGCGGATCAACGAGGAGTACTTCGTGCTCGAAAACGACGGCGCCACCGCGGTCAACACCGCCCGCCTGCAGGTGATCAGCTCGAGGGTGCCGAGGCCCGGGCAGAAGGCCCAGCGGGGTTCGCTGCTGGGCGTGATCGACCCCGGTTTCATGCTGCAGCCGGGGGAGAAGATCCTGGTGGTGAGCGGCGTGCCAGGGAAGAAGTCCCACGGCGATCCTCCGGCGCGGGACGGGATGCGCACCTACCACCTGTTCCAGCAGTCGCGCCTCCTCGAGGGCGCCGGCACGGTGATCAAGCTGGCCCTGAATCAGATGGAAGTGGCGAAGCTGATCTTCGATCCGGAGACCCAAACGGGCGTCGCCTCTCCCGAGGCGGCGGCGAAATCCTGATGCCGAAGTTCGACGTGGACATCGCCCACAACTTGCCGCTCGACGAGGTCAAGACCCGCATCGGGGGCGCGACCGCGAAGATCGAGTCGAAGTACGGGGCGCAATGCAAGTGGACGGGGGATCGCCAGCTGACCGTGTCGCGCAAGGGGCTCGACGCCGTCCTGACCATCGAGCCCACGCGGGTGCACGTGGAGCTGTCGCTCGGGTTCCTGCTGACGGCGATGGCTTCGCCGATCAAGACGGGCCTCGCCAAGGAGCTGGCCGGACTGCTGGCCGCTCCCGCCAGCGCGCCCCCCGACAAATCAACGGGCTGATTCGGCGGAGACGGGTTGCTTCGGCTCGGCCGGCGCCGCGAGGGCGCGGGCGCGACGGAGCTCGTCGACGGTGCTGTCGCCGCGCCCGGCCACCACGGTCGGGATGCCGGGGGCCGGCGAGATGTCCGCGAGGGCGGGCAGGGGGCTGTCACCCTGGCCCGGAAGGAACCCGACGTCGATGCCCACGGCCTCGTTCGCGCGGCGAACGCGCGCCGCCGCCGCCAGCAGGCGCGCCCGCTCCTCGATGGGCGCCGCCCCGAGCGTCGCGAGGACGTGCAGGCGCGCGTCGTCCCAGACCACGCCGAAAGGTGCCTCCCGGTACTCCTCGAGCAACACCGTCGCCTCGCGCGGCGTGGGGGCGCCCCACGGGCCGCCGCTCACCTCGAGGGCGACGCTGACGCACGCGCGCTCCGCGAGCGGCGCCAGCAGATCGAGCGAGAAGCGACACGCGTCCAGGATCTGGGGCGAGCGCGCGCGCCGTTCGGCGAACGCGTCCGCGAGCGGGGCCGCGCCTGGCTCGTCCTCGTCGAGCTCGCGCCGCTGAAACCGCCGCCGGATCTCCACGGCCGACACGCCGAGCGGCACGTCCCCGAGGTACACGGTGAACACCCGCACGCCGAGCGGCACCGCCGCGTCGAGCGTCCTCCCGAACAGGGTGACCGCCGCCCGCCGCTCCTCCGGATCGTCGACGGAGGCGAAGAACGGCAGGCGCTTCCCGGGCGGCAGCGCCGCCGTGTCGAGGAACGGCGTGGCGGTGACCGGCACGGCCAGCCCGGCCGCCGCGGCGCCGGCGACGAGCTCGATGGCGTCCGCGCGCGCGCAAAACGGGCCGAGCGCGATGCCCCCGAAGCCCGCGTCTCCGGCCAGGCGAACCAGCGCCTCGGCCGACCGTTCACCCGCCCCGCGGAGCGAGGAAGCGATGAGCATCATGGCGCCCCCGGGCGGCCCGGCGCGCGCCGAGAGACGCCCGTTCGCAGGCGTCGCGGTTCATTGACAGGGATCATCTCACTGATATAAATGGCGGCGTTTCTTCAACTTTTTCGTCGGAGTTTGCTCGTCTCAAGGGGCTCCTCGTGTTCCGGGAGGTTCTATGCGCGTTCGCCTTCGGTCCTTGGTTCCCCGGGCTTCCATCGTCGCCCTGACGATCGCGATTCGGCTCACGCTAGCACCAACCCCCTCCCAGGCCCAGGAGCTGAAGCTCGCGCAGATCGATCTGCAAGCGTTCCGGCCCGCGATGGACTCGAAGGGCTACATCACCCTGAACTCGTCGCAGGTGCTCGGCAAGGGTGACTTCTCGTTCGGTCTGGTGAGCACCTGGGGGGCGAAGGTCCTCGACTTCACGAACCCGGCGGTCACCGGCGGCGGACAGTCTTCTCGCTTCGCGATCGGCAACATCATCACGCCGTCGCTTCAGGGCGCCGTCGGCGCGTACAGCTACGGACACTTCGGCATCGAGGTGGGCGCGGTGGTCCCGTTCACGATCCTCTCGGGGCGCGCCTATCCCACCGATCCCGGCACCGCCCCGGGCACGAACGACGACAACGAGCACACGATCTCGGCCCAGGGCATCGGCGACATCATGATCCACCCGAAGGTGCGGCTGCTGAACGCCGCCCGCAACAGCCTGGGCCTGGCCATCATCCCGAGCATGGTGTTGCCGACGGGGGACAAGAACTCGTTCCTCGGCGAGGGCCAGTTCATCTTCCAGCCGTCCGCGGTCGTCGACGGCGAGTTCGGCTACCTCGGCCGGTTTCGGGTCGCCATCAACGCGGGTGCCCGCCTGCGCAGCAAGGAATCGCTGTTCGTCGACGACGGCGTGACCGACACGGGCGCGCGCCACTACGCTGGCATGGCGGCGCTCATCAACACGGGGTACGGCCTTCGCGTCAAGAACGAGCTCATCGGCGGCGTCGGGCTGTCGTTCGGCATCGTGCCGCAGAAGTTCGACCTTGTCGGCGAGGTCTACGGGCAGGCGGGCCTCGGCGCCAAGCGCATCGAGGGCGGCGTGGCCCCGAACTACAACGAGAAGACGCTGCCGCCGATCATCGAGGCGGTGGGGGGCATCAAGCTGTACCTGGCGCGCAACTCGTTCTTCCTGCTGGGCGGTGGCTGGCGCCTCGCGAGCAACACCTACGGGGCGGCCGCGCCACGCGCGTTCGTCGGGTTCATCTTCGAGCCGAACATCGGCGACCGCGACGGCGACGGCTACAAGGACGACGTCGATCAGTGCCCGGACGATCCCGAGGACTTCGACGACTTCGAGGACGCCGACGGGTGCCCGGATCCCGACAACGACAAGGATCGGATCCTCGACGAGGACGACAAGTGTCCGAACGATCCCGAGACCTACAACGGTTTCCAGGACACGGACGGCTGCCCCGACACGACCACCAACGATCGCGACGGCGACGGCATCCCGGACAACGTCGACAAGTGCCCGGATGATCCCGAGGACAAGGACGGCTTCGAGGACGAGGACGGCTGCCCCGATCCCGATAACGACAAGGACGGCATCCTCGACGTCAACGACCTGTGCCCGAACGATCCCGAGGACAAGGACGGCTTCGAGGACGAGGACGGTTGCCCCGATCCCGACAACGATCACGATCGCATCCTGGACGCGAACGACAAGTGCCCGAACGAGCCCGAGACCTACAACGGGTTCGAGGACGAGGACGGCTGCCCCGACAAGGGCCGGGTCGTCGTGACCAAGGGCAAGCTCGAGATCCTGGACAAGATCTACTTCGAGACGGACAAGGACGAGATCAAGCCGGTGTCGTTCCCGCTGCTCGACGCGATCGCGGCCACCATCAAGGGCAACCCGCAGATTCAGCTGATCGAGATCCAGGGCCACGCCGACGAGCGCGGCGATGACGCCCACAACCTCGACCTGACAGAGCGTCGCGCGGCCGCCGTGAAGCGAGCGCTCTACGAGCGAAACGTCGAGCCTGGCCGCCTGAAGAGCCACGGCTACGGCGAGACCAAGCCGGTCTGCACGCAGCACAACGAAGACTGCTGGAGCCGCAACCGCCGCTCCGAGTTCATCATCCTGAAGCGCGCCGACGAAGCCCAGCTCCAGGGCGGCGAAGGACAGTAGGCGCGGGCGGCGCGTGCGAGCTTCGCTCGCAGGCGCCGTTCCGTGGGGGGTCCAAATAGCCCTCGGAGCGCACAGGGCGGGGGCCTCTCGCGAATACCCAAGGCGCGCTAGAACATGCCCATGCGGGCGATCGTGATCCAGCACGTCGAGATGGAGGGGCCGGAGCGGATTGCGGATTTGCTGCGGGAGCGGGGGATCGGCGTCGAGACGCGGGCGGTCCACGCGGGCGATCCGGTGCCCGAGCGGCTGGCGAGCGACGAGCTGCTGGTGGTCATGGGCGGGGGCATGGGCGTCGGCGATCGGGACGATCCGCGGTATCCGTTCTTGAACGCTGAGGCCGCCTTGCTGGCTCGAGCTCTGGCGGACGGCCGGGGTATTCTGGGGGTGTGCTTGGGCTCGCAGCTGCTCGCGCACGCGGCGGGCGCGAGCGTCTATCCCAATGTTCGGAGGCAGGCGGGGGGAACCGACGTTCGCGTTCTCGAGGTGGGGTGGGGCCCGGTGACGTTGCTGGGCGCCGAACACGAGCCGTCGCTGGCGGGCCTCGGCGCCGAGCTGACCGTCCTGCACTGGCACGGGGACACCTACGATCTGCCGCCGGGCGCCGTGTGCCTCGCCTCGACGGAGCTCTGTCCGCACCAGGCGTTTCGTCTGGGCGCCCGCGCGTACGGGCTGCAGTTCCACGTCGAGGCGAGCCCGGCCACCGCGAAGCGCTGGGCGGTCGAGGACGCCGACTTCGTGCGCGCCGCGCGCGGGCCCGATGGTCCCGCCGCCGTCATCGCCGAGAGCGAGCGGCAGGCCGCGGCGGCGGGCGCGGCGGGCGCCGCCCGGGAGCGCATGATTCGGAATATCGTTGGTTGCATGGTCGGGTAGGATCGAATAGACGGACGCGATGACGGCGAAGGCGTCTCCCTCCACGTTCAAGCTGGCGGCGGTGCAGATGCGCTGCGCGCCCGATCCGGCGGTGAACCTGCGGCGTGCCGTCGAGAAGGTGCGCGACGCGGCCGCGCGCGGCGCCGAGCTCGTGTGCTTGCCCGAGCTGTTTCGCAGCCAGTACTTCTGTCAGACGGAATCCCACGCGAGCTTCGACCTGGCCGAGCCGATCCCCGGCCCGAGCACCGAGGCGCTGACCGCCGTCGCGCGCGAGACGAACGTGGTGATCATCGCGTCGCTGTTCGAGCGCCGCGCCGCCGGCCTGTACCACAACACGGCGGCGGTCATCGACGCGGACGGAACCATCATCGGGATCTTCCGGAAGATGCACATCCCGGATGATCCCCTCTACTACGAGAAGTTCTATTTCACGCCCGGCGATCTGGGCTTTCGCGCGTTCGATACCCGCGTGGGGCGCATCGGGACCTTGGTGTGCTGGGATCAGTGGTATCCGGAGGGCGCGCGTCTGACGGCGCTCGCCGGCGCCGACCTGCTGACCTACCCGACGGCGATCGGCTGGCACCCCTCCGAGAAGGCGGAGTTCGGGGCGGCGCAGGCCGACGCGTGGCGCACGATGCAGCGCGCGCACGCCATCGCGAACGGGGTCTACGTGGCGGCCGTGAACCGCGTCGGCCACGAGGGCCCCGCGGACGGCGGCATCGAGTTCTGGGGCGGCTCGTTCGTCTGCGATCCGTTCGGCGTCGTCCTGGCCGAGGCCTCGCGGACGGAGGAGGAGACGCTGATCGTCACCTGCGACCGGCGCCACCAGGAGACCGTGCGCCGGCACTGGCCGTTCCTGCGCGATCGCCGCGTGGACGCCTACGGCGCCATCACGAAGCGGTTCATCGACGAATGAAGACGACGCGACGCACGCCGGTCGAAGGCCACACGCCGGACGGGCTCGGCTACCGCATGCCGGCCGAGTGGGAGCCGCACGAGGCGACGATCCTCGGGTGGCCCCATGAACGTCGCGACTGGCCGGGGAAGCTGGCCCCCATCCCCTGGGTCTATGGCGAGGTGGTGCGCCACCTGACGCCCGGAGAGCGCGTGCGCATTCTCGTCGGCGACCCGGCGGCGGAGGCGCGCGCGCGCGGCCTGCTGTCGCGGGTGGGCGTCGACCTCGGGCAGGTCGACTTCCTCCGCATCCCGACCGACCGGAGCTGGACGCGCGACACCTGCCCGCTGTTCGTGAAGCGCGATCGCGACGGCGACGTGGCGGCGACGGACTGGAAGTTCAACGGGTGGGCAAAGTACCCGAATCACCGGCGCGACGACGCGGTTCCGCGGCGCCTGGCGGCGCGGCTCGGGTGTTCGCGATTCGTCGCGACGGCGGGCGCCCCGGCGCGGCAGGTCGTGCTCGAGGGTGGCAGCGTCGACGTCGACGGCGCCGGGACCCTGCTGACCACCGAGGAGTGCCTGCTCAGCCCCGTGCAGGCGCGCAACCCGGGGTTGACGCGCGCCGAGCTGGACGTCGCCCTCGCGGACTACCTCGGGATCCGGAAGGTGCTGTGGCTGGGGGACGGCATCGCGGGCGACGACACCCACGGCCACGTCGACGATCTCGCGCGCTTCGTGGGCCCGCGCACGGTGGTGCTCGCGTCCGAGGCCAACCCCGCCGACGCGAACTTTCGCGCGCTCGCAGAGAACCGCGAGCGCCTGGCGGGAATGACGAACGCGGACGGCGCGCGCCTGGAGATCGTCAGCCTGCCCATGCCCGCGCCCGTCACCCTGGACGGGGTACGGCTGCCGGCGAGCTACGCCAACTTCTACATCGCGAACGCGACCGTGCTGGTGCCGACGTTCAACGATCCCGCGGATCGCGCCGCGCTGGGAATCCTGGCCGACCTGTTTCCGGAGCGGAAGGTGGTCGGCATTCACGCCGTCGACCTGGTCTGGGGGTTGGGCACGCTCCATTGCATGACCCAGCAAGAGCCGAAGGCCGGCAAGCCCGCGCGCCGCTGAGGTCCGGCATCAGACGGCGCGGTTGCGCGCCACCAGCACGATGCCCACCAGAATGGCGGCGGCCCCGAGCAGCCCGAGCGGCTTCAGCGGCTCGCCGAGCAGCCACACCGCCAGGAACATCGTCGCAACCTGCTGTCCTTGCAGGGCGATGGCGCCGAGCGCCGCGTTCGTGTGCCCGAGCCCCCAGGTGGCCGACCACCACCCGACGACGTGAACGACGACGCCGAGCCCCAGCAACGACAGCCACGTTCGACCGCTGTACCCGCCGAGGGGCGCTCCGGTCACGAGCACGACCGGAAGGAAGCACAGCAGGCATCCCGCAGTCATCCAGAACAACGCCTGCTCCGCCTGCAGCGTGTGGCGACTGCGCTTCAGGGCCAGGGTGAAGGCGGCGTAACAAAAGCTGGCGACGATCGCCAGCAGCTCTCCCCGGCCTGTGCCCCCGCGCGCGCCCTTCGCCAGCGCGAGGATGAGGGCCCCGCCGAGCCCGAGCGCCTGGCCCAGCCAGGCCAGGGCGTCGTGGCGCAGGTGAAGGGCGGCCATCGAGAACAATGCGACCCACACGGGCGCCAGGCCGCTGACCAGCAGCGTGGCGTTCGCCGCGGTGGTGTCGTGCATGGCCAGATGCCACAGCCACAGGTCGAGGAACAGCGCGGCGCCTGCGACGAGCCCCCAGGTTCGCCCGGCCCCCGCCCCGACCTTCCCCTGGCGGCGCGCGAGCAAAAACACGCCGGGGAGCGCGAACAGCATTCGATAAAAGCCGACCGTCGTGGCGGTGGCTCCGCCCGCCACCGCCCACTTGACGAAGATCGCCGACAATCCGAGGACCGCCGCGCCGAACAGCACCGCCAGGAAACCCTCGAGCTTGCTCGCGGTCGTGCGCGCCCGCGGCCCGCCGCCGTCACGGGCCGCGGGTCGTGTGAAGGCACGCGAGCTCACCGCGCGAGAATACACGCGCCGTCCTTCTTTCGCAGAGGGAGTGAAAGTTAGAAGGCGGCCGACATGCCGGCGTCGGATCGTTGGCCGTCGGTGGAACGAGAAGTAACGCCCTCTTTGAGCACTAAGGACAGCGCCCCGGAAGTTCGGGACCAACCACGAAGGCCCTGGGGGATGGGCACGCAGGAATGATCCACAGCGTTCGAGGCCCCTTTAGCTTGACGGTACACTAGCGAAACCGACCCGAGCTTCGCGCGGCGCCAACCTCGCCACTCGTGTGGGCGCTGTAGGCCGCTTGAAACTTTTTGCGGCGCGTAGCCTGCCGTTGATGTCGATTGCAGGCTACGCGCCGCAAAAAGTTACGCGCGACCACAGCGCCAGATGCAGACGTGGCCCCCGATTCGCGCGTAACTTGGATACCTTGGATGTGGTCCCGAACTGTCTGGGGCCGGGGACTAGCTGCACTTAGGTTAGGCTAGTTCGTGGGGTCAGGCAGGATCAGGCTGTAGGTGCCGTCACCGAGGGTGGTCGCTTCCGCGAGCGACACGCTGGGGTCCGCGCAGGTCGCCGCGGACGAGACGCAGAACACCTGGACGAAGGCTCCCCCGATGCCCATGCCGTTGTCCTGCACCAGCCCCGAGAAGGGCAGCCCACCCGGGAGCATGATGGTAGGCACCGTCGCGCCGCTCGGGCCCACCTCGACCCCCGCGATGACGGCCCGCCCGAAAACCCTGCCCGAGGCGGGGCGCACGATGAGCTCGTAGGTCCGGTTGGGAGCGACCGACAGGGCGAAGCTGCCGTCGTCTCCCACCACCGACATGCTGGCGGTGCCGGTCGCGCCCGCCCCCGCGTCGAGCGCCGTCACCAGCGCAGCCTTGCCCGCCGGCAGCGGCAACAACGATCCCGCCAGCCTCACCTTTTGCGCCAGCGGAATCGTTTGTGACAGGCCCGCCGAGGACAGCGTCACCGTGGTCGTCGTCAGCGCCGCCGGGGAGCCTACGGGCGGCGTTACCGTGACGTCGTAGGTGCCGACCGGCAGCGCCGGGAAGCTGACGCGGCCCGTGGCGTCGGTCGAGAGGTTGCCGTCGAATGAGCCCGACGCCGCCAGCATGACATCGTTGGCGCCCGGGGTGCTGACCGTCATCGTTCCGACCCTTGCCAGGGTCCGCTGCAAGGACACCCGCACCTGGGCGTTCGCCTGCGGCACCGCGCCCGCGCTGTCGGTGACGTTGATGGCCAGCGCGCCGTGCGCGACGTTCGCCCAGCGCATCGTGACCGTAAGCCCGGTGCCGTTCGCCGGCAGCACGACCCCGAGATCATTGGTCGCCGCGACGTTCGCCTGCGGCAACCCCGCGCCATCGGGGGGGACGACGACCGCGGACATCGTGCCGGGGCGCGTCCACACGTGAAGCGCGCCCGTGGCGTCGCTGATGCCGACAGTCGAGGGCCTCGTCGCCTGCTGCAAGATCATGCGCGCGTTGGCGAGCGGGGTTCCGTCGGCGGCGAGGGCAAGGCCGTCGACCCGGACGCCCTGATCGATGTCGATCCCCTGCGACCAGGCGGCGGGCGGCTGCGAGCTGATGAGCCAGGGTGCGTATTCTGTATACGGATCCAGCGGAACGATCAGGAGATCGTAGGCCAGCAGCGGCAGCAGGGTGGCCACCACGGGCGTGTGGGTGGTGTTTCCCTCGATGTCGAAGGTCGTGTCGGGGCTGCTGACGCGGACGTAGGCCCCCATCAGCCCCTGCATGCCCGCCACGCGCGGCTTGATGCTGTAGGGAACGCCTGGATCGAGGCTGAAGTTCTGCATCGAGCCGCCGGACAGCCGAACGCGCGTCTCCTGGGTCGGATAGCCCGCAGCCGTCGTCCGGAACGTGAACGATGGTCCCTGCGGCGCGATCGCGGTGAACACCTGCATTCCCGGCCTGCAGCGCGCGTCGCCCACCAGTCTGACGACGATCTGGTAGGCCCCCGGGGTCGCCACGGGAAACTCCACCACCGCGCCCGTGCCATCGATCGCCATCGGGACGATCGCTGCCGCGGAGAGCGCGGAGGTCACCGTCCAGGACCACGTTGGCGTGGGAAAGGATGGATCGAAGGCTGCCGCCCGCACGCGAACCTTGACGCCGGGTCCGGCCTCGATCCCGTCGAGAAAGACCGGCGAGACGGGCTGAATCGATACGTTGCAACCCACGGCGGCGCCACCGGCTCCACTGGTCCCGCCGGTGCTCGACGACCCACCGGTCGCGGCCGAGCCTCCGCTGCCTCCGGCCGTGGCGCCTCCGGTCCCGACGCCCGACGCGCCTCCCGTGCCGTGGAGACCCCCGGTGCCATTGCCCGACCCCTGCGCGCCCCCCTTTCCGCCCGCGTCCGCGCCCGCGTCGCTGTTGCCGCCGAAGCCGGGGGTGCCGCTGCTGCTGCCGCCGAACGCGCAGCCTGGAAGCACCAGCAACGCGAGGACGGCGGCGCCGGCGAGCGCCAGCGCTGCGCCGCAGGTCGGCTCATCGGCGGCGATCCTCTCGGGGTGTTGCGCGCTCAACGGTACATGACCTTCCAGCTCACGCGTTGAAAGCAGGTGTTGCCGGGGGTGTCCGGACACAGCGCGGCGTCACCGCAGCTGAGCAAGATGTCGTCGATCGCCGCCGCGTTTCGATCGCGGACCTCGAGGCGCACGATCGCCGTGTCGCCGACGCTGAAGTCACTGGAGGGAATGACGAGCTGGAAGAAGTCGTTGTTGTCGACGAACGTCAGGGGCCCGCCCTCCTTGCCGTACGACCAGGCGAAGTGCACCGTGTCGGAGGGAAACCGTGGATCGGCGGGAAATGGATCGCCGTCATCCCCGACCATGATGACCTTGATGATGGTGAAGTCGGGAAGCATGCCGGCGCCGTCCGTGGGCCCGTGGATCACGATCGGCGCGGCACTGAAATCCGGCTCGGTCAGCGTGATGCAGGGCGGCTGATCAGGCAGCACGTTCAAAGCGATCGTCGCGGGCGGGCTGGCGGTGTGGAGCGAATCGGTCACCACCAGCGAGACCACGTACTGGTTGGGGAGATCCGCCCGAAAGCAGCGCAAGTAGTCGGGGTCGGGGGTGACGCCCGTCTCGTCGCAGCTGAAGAAGGCGGCGTTCGATCCCCGCGGCGCTTGATCGATGTTCCAATCATAGGACGCGATGGTGTCGTTGTCCGCGGCCGACAGCTCGCCCGAGAGCTGGAACTTCGTGTACGCGCGATAGCTGTTGTTCAGGTCGGGGGAGAGCAGCTTGATGTTCGCGGTGGGCGTATTGTGCCCCGCGTCGACAGCAAGGTTGTTGGCGCCCACGGCGCCGTACCGATCGGTCGCGAAGGCCCACACGCAAAAGCGCGCCATGGTCAAGCTCGCGTCGACGGTGTAGGTCGTCGGTCTCGAAGCGTCCTGCGGCGCGCTTTGGCCCGGCCATTTCGACCCATCCTGCGGGTCGGGGCAGTCGCCCGAGAGGCTCGCCCAGGTCCAATCGAGGTGGTCCTGATCGGGATCGCTGCCCGATACGGTGAAGGTCGCGGCATAGCCGCGCACGACCGCGCCGGTGGCGCTAATGGGGTTCACGACAGGCTTTTGATTGATGGGGTTGGTGAAGCATCCCGCCAGGGCGGCGCCGAGGACCGTCGCCGCGGCCAGAGATTTGGCGCGGGCTCGAGGACGATGCTTGTTTTCTTGCGGCGCGCGTCGCACTGAAACCTGCCGGCACCGGGGGAACCTGAGCAATGTTTGGGCCAATCCTGTCCTCCCGATCACGGCGCATTTTTGGGCGCCGCTTCGACCACTCCGTGCCATTCACCGCGAGAAAGCGCCAATCTTGTCGCGATTCGGGCGCCAAGGGAAGCGGAACGCCCGGCGCCGATCGACACCGAGCGTACGGCGGGCGCGCGCCTTCCTCAGTCCATCTCCGCGAGATCCGTCTCCACCAGCAAGTACAGCGAGCGCAGGAAAGTCACCAGCTCGTCCGGGGCCGTGAATTGCGCCATCCAGGCCCGCATCGTGCGCTCTCCCTCCAGCAGCCCGAGCACCTCGCGCGGCGTTGGGCCCAGCCGGAACGCGTCGGGATCTATGCGTCGCCGTTGCGCTCTGCGGGGACGGCTGTCGAGCAGCGCCGAGAAGCGCTGCTCGAGATCCTCGAACGGAACGGTCAACACGCCCGCCCCCAGGATCTCGAACGCGTCCAGGCCCAGCGGGAAGCTCTCCTGATCGTTCTGCACGCCGCGGAAAAACGCGAAGGTGCCGCTCGACCACCGGAACAGGTCGATCACGCGATCGCGGACCTGCTGGGAGAGCTGGCGAAACACGTCGAGCGGGCGCATGAGCCCGAGCCCCACCAGTGTGTCGCCCAGCTTTCCCGAGAAGTGGGGGAGCATCCCCAGCGCCATCTCCAGCTCCGCTTGCCGCAGCACGCCCCGGGCGACCAGGTAGGCGCCGAAACGGTCGCCCGGAACGCTGGAGCTGATCGACTCGGGGGCGCCCGCCAGCAGGAAGACTTCCTTGATCTCGTTGTCCCGCTCGAAGCGAAGCAGGCCCGTTTCGCCGGCGACCGTGACGTCGGTGAGCACCCGAAGCGTCGAGATCGTCCCGAGATTTCCGGCGCTGTCGGGCGGTCGGTCGGGCGCGGCAGAAATGAACCGGCCCACGTCGGTCCGCGGGTCCACGAACGTGTGGTGGGGGAGCCCCCCCGGTCCAAAGGCGGGGGAGGCCGCCACCGGCGTCCAGCCCGTGCGGCGCGCCGACGACTGCCCGATTGCGCCGCTCCAGTTCTCGATCTCCACAATCAGGCCGTCGGCCGCCAGTGCGACCTCGCCGTCAGACAGCCCCTCGGCGGCGGCCGTCTCGCGGGATTCGCCGCCTGGGGCGATCGCGGAGGGCGGCGACCGGGAGGCGGCTGAGGAGCGGGCGGCGTCAGCCCCGCGCAGCACGGCTGGCGTCGCCGGCGTGGGCTGCGGCAGGGTCGAAGCGGGAGCCAGCCCCGGACCGGTCACGCCCGCGACGGCGTAGGTCACCACCCCTGGCGTCGCCGCGCTCGATGGCGGCGCCGACAGGCGGCGGCCACGCTGTTGGACCCGCGCCAGCGCTTCCTCCGAGCTGTCGATGAGATCGGCCATGAACGCGCGCAGGTCGGCGGGGCCCACCCGAACCCCCTGCGAGAAGAGGTAGTCTCCGAGGTCGTCCCGGAACTCGGCCGCGGTCTGATAGCGCTGTCCGGGATCGCGCCGGAGCGATTTGCGGACGATGCGCGACAGCTCCGGCGGCAGGTCGTGCCCGTAGCGGTCCAGGCGCTCGATGCGGGCGTCGCGGACCATTAGCAGCACGTCGAGGTCGTTTTGCGCCGTGAACAGCCGCCGTCCCATGAACGCCTCGGCGAGGACGACCCCGACGGCGAACAGGTCAGACCGACCGTCGAGCGTGCCCCCCACGACCTGCTCGGGCGACATGTAGCCGTACTTGCCCTTCAGCGTCCCCGCCTGCGTCTCGGCGCCGCGGGCGTCGGCGTGGGCGATGCCGAAGTCCCCCAGCTTCACCTCGCCGTGACGGGCGATGAAGATGTTCGACGGCGAGATGTCCCGGTGGACGAGGCGCATGGGCCGGCCCTCCATGTCCAGCGCCGTGTGGGCGTAGTCGAGCGCGTCGAGGATCTCGGACACCACGAACACCACCAGATTCAACGGCACGCGCACGCGCTTCTGCGCCGCCGCGCGCAGCAGGGCCAGCGCGTCCGCGCCATCGATGTACTCGAGCGCGATGAAGTACTGGCCGGCGACGTCCCCGAAGTCGAGCACCTGGACGATCTTCGGGTGGGTCAGCTGGGCCATCAGCTTCGCCTCGTCGATGAACATCGTCACGAACGCCGGGTCCGCCGCCAGGTGCGGCAGGATGCGCTTGATGACGATCACCTTCTCGAAGCCGTGCGAGGACACGATCTTGGCGCGAAACACCTCGGCCATGCCCCCGCTCGCGAGGCGTTCCACCAGCGTATAGCGGCCAAACTGCGACGGCAGCGAGGGAAGATCGACCTGTCCCTCTGGTGGCATGCCGACTGGAAACTATACCAAGCGGGTCGACGGGCGCTAGGAACCCAGCAGATCCACAGGAGATCGAGGCTGCTAGGACGCCGCCGCCGGCACCCTTCGCTTCGGGAGGGATTTACGGATTTGCAACGGGTCGACGACCTCGCCGGCAAGCTCCACGATGCGGAAGGCCGCGCGTCGCGCGCGCGCTTGACACTCCTCGGTGGGGGCGTGCGCCAGCAACGACTGCCAGCCGGTGTCCATGATGTGCCGTTCGTCGCTGGCGATGCGGGTACCGAGCAGCTCCGCCGTCTCGACGTCACCCTGCCCGCGGCAGAGCTCCGCGAAGATCGCGAGGCGTCCCACCTGGAAGGTGCGCAGGGTCACCTCGCCCGCCGACGCCCGCTCCTCGGGCGTTTGCAAGCTGCGCAGAAATCCGAAGAAGCGGGAGTAGCCACCCTGACGGGGGTCGAAGGGCTCGGCGCCCAGCGCGGTCAGGCGCGCCGCCAGCAAGCGATGGTGTCCGGCGGCGGCGCCGCAGGTCTCGGCGAAGCCCACCTTCATGGCCAGATCGTCGCAGTCCACGAACCAGAGGGCGGCGACCTCGGCCGCCTCGATGGCGTCCTTCATGGCCAGACGCACGAAATCCAGGATCTCGAGGCTTTCCTTGGCGATCGCGCTCCTGAGGTTCACCAGATGCCGTTCCAGGGACGCCTGATTCTTGGCGTGAAAGTCTCGGATGAACGTTTCGGCGTCGGCCATGGGGGAATCCTGCGGGTCGGTGCGTCGCATCGTCAAGCAACTTCAAGCAACGTCGAAGACTGACGATGTGGAATCTCGATCTCGATGGTACACCGACATCGACCGTCCCGGGGCGTCTTTGACGATGTGGGGCTGACGCTCGCCCTGGCGACGGTGCTCGTCCTGGGCCTCGGCCCCCGGCGCGCGGCGGCGGCCCCATCGCTCGCCGACGATCTCAGCCCCGTATCGAGCGTGGAATCGGCGGCCACCGCCGCAGACGCGGGGACCAGCCCCGCTGCGGCGCCGCGGATCGTCTACCTGGCGTACGCCGACGGCACGGCGCTGCCGCGGACGAACCCCGACGCCTGCGACACCGTCGCTCCCAAGTTCGCCTGCAAGTTCGCGAGCTCGCTGAAGGATTGCCAGCGGCAGATCCAGGCGTACCTCGACAAGTGGTACGCCGACTTCAACGTGGTCTTCACCCTGACCCGCCCCACCTCCGGCAGCTTCTACACCGAGGTCGTCAGCTCGGGCGGGGGGGCCTGGTGCCAGGCCAGCGCGACCACGGCGGGCATCGCTCCGTTCTATTGCAAGGACCTGCAGGGCGGCGTCGCGTACACGTTCATGGGCGGCGACAACGCCAAGGACACGGCCATCATCATCGCCCAGGAGCAGGCCCATCTGGTGGGCCTCGAGCACACGAAGAGCACGCACGACGTGATGGATCCGACGATCTGCCCGGCGTGCGACGGGTTCGAGGACACGGACAATCACATCGACGGCGACCGCTGCGGTCGCGCCAGCCAGAACTCCTACCAGATGATGCTCGACGTGCTCGGGCCCTGGCCGGGCGGCGTGAAGCCCACACCGTTCGGTTGCGATCCCGACAGCCTGGCGCCGTCGGTGTCGATCGTGTCGCCGGCGGACAATGCGCGCGTGCCCGGCAGCTTCGCCTTGAACGTACGCGCCACCGATGACTGCGCCGTGAAATCGGTGAGCGTGCGCGTCTCGCCGATGGGGTTGCAGGCCTCGTCGTCCGCGCCGCCGTACGAATGGACCCTGACCAAGATCGCGGGCCGGCAGACCATCACCGTCACCGCCACCGACGCCTCCGGGAAGAAGTCGATGGCGTCGGTCGTGGTGAACGCGCCGGGCGCGGACGCAGGCGCGGTGGACGCGAGCGCGAGCGACGCGAAGGCCGGCACGACGGGTGGCGCTGACGCTGGGGCCGATGGTCCGACCGCCGAGGTGAACGGCGGCCAGGCGGCAGGGTGCGACGTCGCGGCGACTCCCGGCGAGGGAAGACCGCTCGCGATGCTGGCGACCGTCCTCTTGGGCCTCGGCTTGCTGTCGACGAGGATGAGGCGCCACAGCCGCCGCCCTGCCGATCTCCGCGCGCCTCGATCCGGCCGTCGCGGCCGTCGCTGAGCCGCGACACCGCTCGTGGGCGGAGTCGCTGCTATAACCGCCCTCCATGGCGCGTCACTTCACCATGCTGCGCGAGCTTCATCTGGCGGACGTGTTCACGCTGGCGAACGCGGGCGCCGGGACGGCCGCGATGTTCGCGGTGATGACGTGCCTGCGCACCGGCCGCCCCACGTTCCTGGTGTTGGCGGCGGGGGCGATCGGGCTCGCGTTCGTGTTCGACTTCATGGACGGCCGGGTGGCTCGCGTCCGCCAGACCCATTCCGTGATGGGCCGCGAGCTCGACTCCCTCTCGGACGTGATCTCGTTCGGCGCCGCGCCGGCGGCCATGGCGTTCGGCGCGGGCCTCGACGGGGGTTGGGATCAGCTCATCCTCATCTACTTCGTCGGTTGCGGCGTGGCGCGCCTCGCGCGATTCAACGTGACGGCGGAGGCGCTGTCCGCGGGTGGCGCCAAGGTGAAGTACTTCGAGGGCACGCCGATCCCCAGCAGCATCCTCCTCGTGGCCGTGCTGACTGTGGCGGCGCTGCGGTCGCGAATCGGCCCCGCGATCTGGGGCGGCGTCTACGACCTAGGCCCCTGGCGATTCCATCCCTTGACGCTGCTGTTCGGCCTGTCCGGCTCCCTCATGATCAGCAAGACCCTGCACATCCCGAAATTGTAGCAACGTCGGCCGTCGGTAGGACGAGAAGCAACGTCCCTCTCTCGCTAGTTGGCGCGCTTCCAGGACGGGCGGAAGCCGGTCGCCCGCAGGGCGGGCTCTTCGATGGAGAGGATGTAGTCGACGCGGCGGTTGCGTGGCTCGTCCACGTTGTCTGCCGTTTGAACCGCCAGCGCCGATTCACCGAAGCCCTCGTAGGCGGCCGGGATGCGCAGCCCGTGGGCCTTGAACCACCGCGCGATCGATTGCGCGCGCGCTTGCGACAGCTTCAGGTTGTACCCCGACGCGCCCACGGTGTCGGTGTGCCCGGCGATGAACAGCGTGGGGCGACCGAACTCGTCCTTGTGCTTCGCGACCGCGTCCGTGATCTGCTTCAGGCTCGCCTCGAGCTTGGGCCGCTCTGACTCCGCGATCTCGGCGGAGTCGGTCTTGAACACCACCTCCTCGTGCGGGATCTGGAGCGACCACGAGACGATCGCCATGCCGGCGAATCCCCCCGCGACATCGTGCGCCTTGAGCTCGATACGCGCCGCGGTGGCGTCGCTCGTCGGCGTCCAGGTGATGACGAGCGGGCTGCCGGCCGCCTGGCCCGTGAAGTCGTGCCGCTCGCTGGCGAGCTCTTCGCCGGTCTCGGACAGCACCGTGATCTCCACGTCCGCCGGGGGCAGCGACAGCTTCATTTCCAGGCGGTGGTTCGCGAGGTCCACCTTGGACTTGTCGATCAGAATCTGCGGGGCCGGCGTGGGCTTGCGGCCGCTGGCGAGGGCGACCGATTGGAATGGGACAACCGCGAGCACCGACAGCAGGGGCAGGACGACCGAGGTCAGGAGCGCGCGGCGTGATCCCGAGTGGTCGAATCCCTTCATGACGCCGGCTGGATCATATCATCGGGGCTCACCGCCGTGGGGCGCGGGTTTTCGGGAAGCACCGTGCTATTTTGCGGCCGTGTCCCTGAGCATGCTCCGCAGGTCGGCGTTCGCGGTCACGTTGGCGGGGCTCGCCTGGACGGCCGGCTGCGCGTCGGGACCGCGCCCCGCCATCGAGCCCGCATTCGCGGCGCGGACCTACACGCCGATTCGCATCGCGCTGTTGCCGCCGGACGTGTTCATGGTGGTCGACCAGATCGGCGACAACGATCCGGCCCGGTCCGAGGCCTTGCGGCAGCAAGTGATCAGCGAGGTGGTCCGGCTGTCCAGCGAGGCGTTCCGGCGGCGCGGCTACGATCTCGATCTGTCGGCGCGCTGGGACGGAATCGTCGGGCAAAACGGCGCGCCCCTCGTGACATCCGACGAGCTCGCCTCCATGGCGGACGCGATCCTGCAGTTCGCGAACAGCCCGGCGGGCGGCCAGACGGGACCGCTCAGCGTTCCGCAGATCATCGCCCCCGAGCTCGCGGCGAAGATCGGTTGGGCGACGCAGGCCGATTCCCTTCTGTACGTGAATTTGAAGGGCGTCACGACCACGAATGGAAAGCGCGCCGCGGCGATCCTGGGGGCGGTATTCATCGCGTTGATCGTCGTCCTCATCGTGCTCGCGGCTACGAAGGATCACGGGGGCGGCGACGGCAGCCCCGTGGGCCACGGACCGGGGCGGGTCGTGGCGGGACCGGTGCGGGGCGGGCCCCCGATCGGCCGCACGATGGCGGCCGCTCCCGGCAGGACCGGCGGCGGGATGCCCCTCGTGCGTGGCCCGGCGCCCGTGGGGCGCGGCGGCGGCTTCGTCGGCGGCGGACCGCGTCCCCGGTACTACGGCGGTGGTCCACACGTGGGCTTCGGTGTCGGCATCTTCATTCCCCTCGACGGTCCCACTTACACCCACGAGGGTCAGGTCACGCACGAAGACGGCTGGTTCGGTGACGACCAGCTTTATCTCAGCATGACCCTGGTGAATGCGTCCGACGGCCGCGTGCTCTGGCAGCTGCGCGACGACTTCGATCTGGACGCTGAGGATCCGAAGGACATCCAGACGCTGGTGAACCGCGTGGTCGGCACCATTCCGCTGCGCGGCGATCTCGTCGACCAAAGCGCGCCGGCGGCTGCGCACTGACGCCGCCGCAGAGCCGGTCCGGCGCCAGCGCGACTACTGCTTTCCGATCGCCGCGCGCAGCGGGCGGTTGAACGCGAAGATGGCCGCGCCGGCCGCCAGGCCGAGCAGCGTGAGCAGCAGGAAGAAGCCTTCCTTGGGCCAGCGTGTGTAGAAGATCCCGATGACACCGGACAGGAAGTTGCCGGCGAAGCTGGAGAGGAACCACATCCCCATCATCATCGACACGATCCGCACCGGTGCCACCTTCGTGACCAGCGACAGACCGATCGGCGACAGGTACAGCTCCCCGATGGTGAGCAGGAACGTGCAGAACAACGGCCAGAACAGGCTGCCCTTGCCGCTGCCCACGATCCGCGCGCCGGCGATCATCACCACGAACGACAGTCCGAGCACCACGCAGCCGATGGCCATCTTGCTGACGCTGCTCGGCTCGGTGCCGCGCCGGGCTTGCCACCTCCACACCATGTCGAGGACCGGCGCCAGCAACACGATGATGAGGGGGTTCCAGGACTGGAACCATGTGGACGGGATCTGGAAGCCGAGCACGGCGGGCCAGATCGTCTGCTCGTCCGCCCAGGACTGCATCGTGTTCCCCTGCTGCTCGTAGACGGCCCAGAACACCACGTTCAGCGCGCACAGGGCCACCAGCGCCAGCGAGCGCTTCCTCTCGTCGGCGGTCAGCGGGGAGGGCGGCTCGGTGTGATGGGCAGCGCGCTGCCGGGCGAGGTTGTCGGGCGCGAGGTAGCGGCCGCCGAGCAGATAGACGACGAGGCCGACCACCATTCCCACGCCCGCCGCGGCGAACCCGTAGTGCCACCCGAAGATCGCCGCCAGCGTGCCGCACACCAGGTTGGAGATGAGGGCGCCGAGGTTGATGCCCATGTAGAAGATGGTGTACGCGCCGTCGCGCCGCGGATCCCCCGCGGCGTACAGATTGCCGACCTGGGTCGAGACGTTGGGCTTGAACGCGCCGTTGCCGAGGATCAGCAGGAACAGCGCCAGGAAGAACGAGCGTTCGCTGGCCATCACGAAGTGCCCGGCCGCCATCAGCAGCGCCCCGAGGATGACGGTCCTGCGCTGCCCCAGCCACCGATCGGCGAGGATGCCGCCGAAGAACGGCGTGGCGTAGACCAGCGCCGTATAGCCGCCGTAGAGGATCGACGCTGCCTCGACGGGGTGGCTCGGCACGAGCTGCTTGATGAAGCCCCACAGGAACACATGTCCCGGATCGCCCGGCGCCAGCGCGCACGGGGGAAGCTTCTGGCGACAGCCCTGCAGACTCTCCCGCAGGGTGACGAACAGGTAGTTCGCCATGTACAGCTTCAACAGGCCGCGCATGCCGTAGTAGCTGAACCGCTCCCACATCTCCGTGAAGAAGAGGATCACCAGGCCCGGGGGATGCTTGAAGCGGCGCTCGAAGGCGGTGAGTGGCACCGGTCGTGGGGCGGTCTGCGTGGTCTCGGCGGACTCGCTCATGCGGGGGACAACGTTACACCCACGTCGTGCCCTGGAAAGCCGAATTCTCGGCGCGGGCGTGCCGGGGCGGGGAGCAAGATCGGTCGTCCCTCCCGGGACACTCGTACCGCGCCACAGTGAAGATGACCGGTCGAGTCCGAGGTCTTCACCTCTCCCCGCTCCGCGGTCCGCTCCGCGGGGAGAGCAAGGTCGGCGGCTGCAGGCCGCCGGGTGAGGGGACGACTTAGCGATCGAGAGTGGCGCCCCTCTCCTTTATCCTCTTTCCGCTCCGCGGGGCGAGGACAAACAGCTTCGGGTGTCCGCACTTGGCCCAGCCGCGAAGGCGGTCCTTCTTACTTTTCGCAGCCAGCAAACGACCAAACCACTGTGGCGGGGTGCTACGCAACCGCAGGAGGGCCAATCTTGCTTCATTCGTTCACTCATCGATCAGGCCAGGTGGGTCTGCCCCTCGTGCTACTGTCGACCATGAGCTGGGCCGCAACCGCCGATGCGCCGCCGCCCACGCGCAAGGGTGACGTCGTCGAGACGCTCCACGGCGAGGCCGTCGCCGACCCCTATCGCTGGCTCGAGGACGAAGCTTCCCCCGAGGTGCAAGCGTGGACCGCCAGCCAGACCGCGTACACGCGCCGGATGCTCGACGGGCTGCCGGGTCGGGCGGCGCTGGCGAAGCGCTTCTGGGAGCTCTTCGAGATCGGCTCGCTCGGCGTGCCGGTTCCCCGTCCGCACGGCCGGGGGCGCTCCCGCGGCTGGCGCTATTTCTATACCCGGCGCGACGGCAAGCAGAATCAGCCTGTCCTGTACGCGCGCGACGGGCTCGAGGGTCCGGAGCGCGTGCTCGTCGACGTGAACGCGCTCGCCGCCGACGGGACCCGGGCGCTCGATTGGTGGGTCCCGTCCGAGGACGGTGCCCTGGTTGCGTACGGCGTGTCGGCGGACGGTAACGAGGAATCCGTGCTGCGCGTGCGCGACGCCGTCAGCGGCGCCGAGCTTCCCGACGTCATCGATCGAACGCGCGCTTGCTCCCTGGCCTGGTTGCCCGACGGCCGGGGCTTTTACTACACGCGGTATCCGGTCCCGGGCGCCGTCCCCGTCGGCGAGGAGAAGTATCACCGGCAGGTCTTCTTCCATCGCCTGGGCGAGCCCATCGCGCGCGACAAGCTGATCTTCGGCGCGAACCGCGACCTGAAGGACTGGCCGAGCGTGGCGCTGTCACCGAACGGCCGCTTCCTCGGCGTCGAGGTGAGCCAGGGCTGGTCGAAGAGCGAGCTGTACATCATCGACCGCAAGGCGCCCGGAGGAGCCGCCGCGCTGCCCGTCGCGGTGGGTGAGGAGGCGCTGTTCGAGCTGGCCGAGCTGACGGACGACGCCGCCTACGTCCGCACGAACAGCGGGGCTCCCCGCTATCGCCTGTTTCGCGTGCCGCTCGGTCGCGGGCTGCAGGCCGGGCGCTCGGCCTGGCGCGAGCTCATCCCCGAGGGCCCGCACCCGCTCGGGCAGGTGGCGCTCGTGGGCTCGCATCTGGTCGCGCAGTTCCTCGAGGACGCCGCCAGCCGCGTGCGCTTCTTCGACGGCGACGGCCGGCCTGACGGCGAGTTGGCGTTGCCATCGCTCGGGACGGTCACGGGTCTGTCAGGGCACCCGAAGGGCGACGAGCTGTTCGTGGGGTTCACGTCATTCCTCGCTCCGACGACGGTGCTGCGGCAGCCGTTGCCCGCGGCCAGAGGGGGAGGGGCCGGGGCAAGGGCAGGGGCCAGTGCGCCGGCGCCGGCCGCCGCGCCGGCAATTCCGCCGCCGTCGGTGTGGCGGGCGATCGCCTCGCCCGTCCCCGCGGAGGGCTACGTCGTCGCACGAGATCGGGCAACCTCGAAGGATGGCACGACGGTCCCGCTCTTTGTCGTCCACCGTCGTGACCTCGCCCGCGACGCGCGCACGCCCACGGTGCTCTACGGCTATGGCGGCTTCAACGCGAACATGACGCCCGGATGGTCGCCCTCGGTCATTCCCTTCCTCGAGCGCGGGGGCGTCTACGTGCTGGCGATCCTGCGGGGCGGCGGCGAGTACGGTGAGGCGTGGCACCAGGCCGGCATGCGCGCGCACAAGCAGAACGTGTTCGACGACTTCATCGCCGCCGCGGAGCACCTGGTCACGGCACGGGTGACCAGCCCGGACCGCCTGGCCATCATGGGACGATCGAACGGGGGACTCCTCGTGGGGGCGGCGCTGACCCAACGTCCCGACCTGTTTCGCGCCGTCATCTGCGGCGTGCCCCTGCTCGACATGCTCCGCTACCACCGCTTCCGGATCGCGCAGCTCTGGATCCCGGAGTACGGCTCGGCCGACGACGCCGAAGCGTTTCGCTGGCTGCGCGCCTATTCGCCCTATCACAACGTTCGCGACGGCGCGCCCTATCCGGCCGTCATGTTCTCGACGGCGGCGTCCGACACGCGCGTCGACCCCCTGCACGCGCGCAAGATGACCGCGCGGCTCCAGGCGGCGACCAGCTCGCGCCTGCCGGTGGTGTTGCGGCTGGAGGCGCAGGCCGGCCACGGGGCGGGGAAGCCGCTCGGCAAGGTCATCGAGCAGCTCGTCGACGAGTGGACGTTCCTCGACCAGGCGCTCGGGCTCCGCTGAGACCAGCGTGGGCCGAATTGAACACGTACGAGTCGTGCCCTAGACTACGTACGATGCCCAAGGCAACGGCCGCCATGAATGCGTCGCGATTGCGGGCCGATATCTATCGAATCCTCGATCGAGTGCTCGAAACCGGCGTGCCGGTGGAGATCGAGCGGCGCGGTCGCTTGTTGCGCATCGTGCCCGAGACGAAGCCAGCGAAGCTGGAGCTGCTTCCGAAGCGCCCAGAGGCCGTCAGGGGAGATCCCGGGGACCTCGTACACGTCGACTGGTCGAAGAGCTGGCGCCCTGGTCGGATGTGATCCACCTCGACACGCATGTCGTGGTCTGGCTCTATGCGGGCAACGTGAAAGCCCTGTCGCGCCTTGTGGCCGATCGAATCACGAACGATGACGATCTCGTCGTCTCTCCCATCGTCGCGCTGGAAATCGACTTTCTTCGTGAGGTCGGCAAGGTTACCGAGACCGGCGAGACGATGATCGCCGATCTCGGCCGCCGCTTGGCGCTGCGGTTGGCGCGGAGTCCGTTCGCCGACGTCGTTGCCGCCGCGAAGGCGCTCGCCTGGACCCGTGATCCGTTCGACCGTCTGATCGTCGCGCAGGCGGCCGCAGAGAACGCGAGCCTCGCCACGCGCGACCGGTTCATCCGGCGCCACTTCAAGGGCGCGATCTGAGACTGACGAGGTTCACCCGCTGGACAGATCGGCCCAAGCCTCTGAGCTCACGTCGGAACCTGGGCGAGGGTCACGGGACCCGACGCCGCATCCGATTGCGGTTCTCGCTTCGCGATCAGCAGAAACATCACCGGAACCAAGAAGAGTGAGAGGATCGTCGACGAGGTCAGCCCGCCGACCACGGCGAGCGCCAAGGGTTGGTTGGACTCGGTCCCGGCTTCCAGGCCGAGTGCGGTCGGGACGAGGCCGATGACCGTTGCCAGGCTCGTCATCGCGATCGGGATAAGGCGGGTGCGCGCTGCCGCGACCACGGCCTCGACCTTGTCGACCCCCTCGTTGAAGCGGCGGTTGGCGTCGTCGATGAGCAGGATCCCGTTCGACACTGCGATGCCAACCACCATGAGAACGCCCATGAGCGCGGTGATCGAGAAGCCCTGCCCGCCGGCGATCAGGGCGAGAACGATACCAAGCAAGGACACCGGGATCGTGAACAGCATGATGAAGGGCAAGCGCAGCGATTTGAATTGCGAGGCCATGATCATGAACACGACCATGATCGCGAGCGCGACCGCGAGACCGAGCCCCGAGAACGTGGTCCGCATCAGGTCGACCTGACCCACGAAGCTGAAGTCGATTCCCCGTGTGCGAGGGTCGGCGCGCAACCTCGTTTCGAGCTCCGCGGCGGCGCTGCCGATGTCGCGCCCCTCTGTCTGCATCATGACGTGGGCGACACGTTGAAGATGGTTGCGCTCAATCGCGATCGGGCCCAGCGAACGCCGGATCTTGCCGTAGGAGCCCAGGGTGACGGCCCGGCCGTTGTCGCCGATGCGTACGGGGATACGGGCCAGGGCGCCTGGATCGTCGACGACCTGGCGGTCGTACGACGTGACGACGTAGTACGACTGCCCGTTCGACCCATCGATCCAGACGCTCGGAGTATTGATGTTGCCAAGCGTCGCCTCCAGGGTGGTCTGGGCTGCCGTTCGGGCGCTGAGGTCGACCAGCGCTGCCTCGGTCCTGTCGGTCTCGACCCGCACCTCGGGGTAGTCGATCTCGAGCGATGGGTAAATGTCCCGGATGCCTGGCACCGTGGCGGCCACCTCTGCGATGGCCTTCGACTTCGCGTCCAGCTCCTCGAGGCTGTCACTCCCGACCTCGACCACCAGCGGCGCGATGTACCCGTTCGAGAACACGCTGGCGACCAGCCCTCCGGGCCATTGCAGCAGCTCGACGCCGGGAAAGTCGCGGTTCAGGATCTCGCGCATCTGGTCGGCGATCTCGCGCTGCGTGTACTTTCGCCGTGCGGGCTCGGCCAGCGCCGCACGGATGAACCCCATGTGGGGGCCGCTGTTGGGGCTGGTCATGGCGCTGCGCGCGTTACCGGGGGATCCGACATTCGTCAGCACCAGGTCCACGGTGTCCTTGGGAAGCTGTCTGGCGAGAACCGCCCCCATCGCATTGATCTTCCTGGTCGCATCCTCGAGCGAGGTGCCGGGAGCGACGCGGACGTAGACGCGCTCCATCGATTCATCGATCTCCGGGAAGAACGTGCTCGGCAGCTGCCTTGCCATCCAGATGCTGAGCCCGACCAGCACCGCACATGCGCCGAGCACGGTCTTGCCAAATGGAAGCGTGGCGCGAAGCGCACCCGAATACAGGTGCGCGATCCGATCGATGAACGCGGCGACCCGCTGTGCGACCCGCCCCGGCTCGTGGTGCGCCAGGAAGTAGCGGCACGCAAGCGGCGTGACGCACATGCTGACGAAGTACGACGCGATCATGCTGACCGCGACTGTCACGGCCAGCGGTACGAAGAGCTTCCGGGCCAGCCCGGCCAGGAGCACGACCGGCAGCAGAACAGCCATCGTGGTGAGCGTGGAGGCGAGCACGGGGAGGGCGACGGCGTTCGTGCCTTCGAGGGCGGCACGGGCCGGGCTCATCCCCGTGCGCTGGTGGCGATGGATAGATTCGAGCACCACGACCGCGTCGTCGACGAGGCGCCCCATCGCCAGCGTGAGCCCCCCCAGCGTGAATGCGTTCAGTGTGTGCCCTGCTGCGTAGAGGATGATGAGCGCGACCGCGAAGGATAACGGAATCGCGATCGCGACGATCAGCGTCCCGCGCACGCTCTGCAGAAACACCAGAATCACGAGCGCGATCAGGATGAGCGCCTGCGCGACCTCCTGCTTGAGCCCTTCGTAGCTCGTGCGCACGAACGTCGACTGATCGAAGATCGCCCTGACGGCCACCCCAGGCGGCAGGTTCGGCAGATGCCCCACGATGTTCTTGACCGCCTCGACGATCTCCAGCGTGTTGCCGCCAGGGACGCGGAGCACGTTCAGATAGACGGCGTCGTTGCCGTCCACGGCGACCGACTGTGTCGCGGGCGACCCGCCATCCTCGACGCGGGCGACGTCCTTGATCAGCACGGCGCGACCTTCGTGCAACTTCACAGCCGCCTCGCCGATGTCAGCCACCCGAGCAGCGACCGCGTTGGTGTAGACGTTCGCGTCGAACCTGGGCGAGATGAACTCGCCCGAAGGGAGCAGGGCATTCGACTGGGCAACGGCCGCCGCGACATCTGTCGAGGTGATACCCCGCGCCTGGGCGCGGGTCGGGTCCACGACGATGTTGATCTGGCGCTGTCGTCCGCCGTTGATCGCGGCGCTCGCGACGCCCGGGATCCCCTCGAGCACCGGCTCGATGTAATTGAGCGCGTAGTCGTAGAGCTGCGGGCCGCCGAGACCGCCGCCCGAGACGGCGACCTGGATGACCGGCGCGTTCGATGGATCGTACTGGAGCACGAACGGCGGGAGGACCCCGAGCGACTTGGGCACCGCGGACATCGCGAAGGCAACCTGCTGTTGGACGAGGGTCTGGGCGGAGTCGAGATCGGTCCCCCACTTGAGCCAGACGAACACGACGGAGAGGTTGTTCCGGGACGTGCTCTGTACGAGCTCCACGCCCGGCGTCGCGCTCACGTATTTCTCTATGCGCCAGGTGATGGTCTTCTCGACGTCCTTGGGACCGAGCCCCGGGGCGAGCGTGCCAACGACCAGCACCGGTGGTGTCAGCTCGGGGAAGGTGTCGACGCTCATCCGTGGGGTCACGACACCGGCGAACACCACCAACCCGATGCAGATCATGAGGATTGCAATCGGGTTCCGGAGCGCAAGCCCTGTCACGGCGTCGCTCCCGCGACCTTCACTGTCTCCGACGCATTCTCGGAGGACGACTCTCGCTGGGCTGCGACGCGATCGCCGTCCTTCAGCAGGGCGCGCCCCTCGGTGACGACCCGACTGGTGGGCGGCAGCGTGAGCTCGAGGAACACGCTCCCGCCCCGTTCGCCCACGACACCGTAGCTGCCCTTGCGCGCCGTCTGACCGTCCACGACGAAGACCGTCGCCTTGGCGCCGCGAATCGACGCCGCGACGAGGGGTATCTCCGTGGCGGCGATCGGCTGGCCGATGTCGATGCTCAGCTCGGCCGTCGTTCCCACCGGCAGGGATCGGTCGGGGTCGGGAACGTCGATCTCGATGTGGACCGTGCGCGTCGCCGCGTCCGCCGCTGGCGAGACGCGCGCGATGTTGGCGCGAAGCTCCTTGCCCGTCGCGAGCGCGCGCATCCGCACCGGTATGCCCCGCCCGACGACGTCGAAGTCTGCTTCGGGAACATCCGCGACCACCCGCACGCTGGTCCGGTCCACGATCGTGGCGACGGTAGTGCCCGGGCGGACGAAGGCCCCGGGGTCCACCATCCGTGCCGAGATCTCCCCGGCGAACGGCGCGCGCAGGATGCAATCGTTCACCTCCAGCGTCGCCCGCTGCATCCTCGCCTGGGTCTCCATCAGCTCCGCCTGCTTGCTGGCGCTGTCGGCGGCGTGTCTCTCGATCTCGTTGGGTGAAGCAAAGCCGCCCTCCTCGAGCTCCGCGACGCGCGCCGCCTCGTGCGCGAGCGCCTCCTGTTCAGTCTGAATGGCGCGCGCCTGCATCGACACCGCCCTGGATGACGCGGACGCAGGTCGACAGTCGAGCGTCGCGATCACCTGGCCACGCTTGACCGCGTCGCCCGGCCGCACGAGCACGGTGTCCGCGTAGGCGGCGATGAGCTGGGGGCCGACTCTTGCCTCGACCCAAGGCTGGATCGTGCCGACGTAGCGCCGGTAGGGGCGGTACCTGGCCGCGCGCGCCGCGACGACCGTGACACCCTTCGCCTGGGTCACGAGCGCGATCTTGTTGACGTGCGAATTCGCGCGCGACACGAGCAAGAGCCCGAGCACGACCACCGCGGCCGTCCCCGCGACGATGACCAGGCGAAGCCTCCGACTCCTCGATGATTGCGTCACAGTTCCTCCGCGATGAGTCGCCCGATGACGGCCCTCGTTCGTAAGCTCTCGAATTGACCGACGGCGAGCTGGATCTCCGCGTCTGTCCTCAGGGCTTCGGCGTCCGCGAGCTCGAGTGACGTTCCGAGGCCCGCCTTGAACCGGGCCTCGGCCTGAGCGTAGTTCGCGCGCGCGGCGTCCACGGCACGCGCGAGGCTGACGAGCGCCGCCTGGGCCACCTCGGTGTCGACGTAGGCCTGCTGAACCGCGGCGGTCTCCCTTTGCGAGAGCGCCGACACGTCGGCGCGCGCCGTGGCGACGCGCGCGGCGGCCGCGTCGCGCCGCGCGGACACGACCGGGTCGAAGAAGTGCCACCGCAGCGCGATCCCGGCGTCCCAGTTCGGGATCGCGGGAAGCGGCCCCCAGGTTTGGGAGCTCGAGGGGCCGGTCGCCGCCGCGGTGCCCGCGCGGTCGGACAGCGTCGCCGTCAAGACGAGGTCGGGGCGGAGCTCCGCCGTGATCGCCCGGGTGAGCGCCTCGCCGGCCTTGACCCTCGAACGCGCTTCCTCCATGACGGGATCGCGGTCGATGGCTTGCTCGAGGCCTCGCTCGAGTGCTGGTGCCGGAGGCGCGGCAGCTTCCACGCCGCCCGCTTCGAGCATCCTCCCCTCGTATCCGACGGCCGCAGCGAACACCGCTCGAGACGTTCGAAGGCTGCCGCTGGCGCGGATTCTCCCGACGTCGAACCTGGTGAGGTCGGCCTCCGCGCGCGTGAGCTCGATGGGGGCGTGCAACCCGCTGCGCACGCCAGCGGCCGCCATGTCGCGGTGGGCCTGGGCGCGCTGGTACGCGTCCTCCGCCGCACGGAGCACGGCGTGGGCCCCCTGGACGCCGTAGTAGGCCTCCTTGACGATGAGATCGACCCGCAGGCGCTCGGCGTCGGCACGGTGTCGCTCCGTCTCGTAGGCGACATCGGCGACGGCCGCCTGGGCGGCGATGCGCCCGAAGTCGAAGATCTCCTGACCGGCCCCTATCGCCCCAAGAGCGGACGTGCCCGGGGCCCAGGTCCTGCCGACCTTCGTTCCACCGATCCGCGGGAGCTCGACCTCGGCAACCCCCAGGTAGGACGCGGTGCTGTTATTGGTGGTCCCTTCGAAGGCCTGCACGGTCGCCCCGAGAGTGGGCAACCACTGGGCCCGGGGGATGCGAGTTTCGGCGGCCGCCGCAGCCACGCGAGCGAGCGCGCTCTGCAAGGACGGCTGGTGGGCGCGCGCGTAGGCCAACGCCTGATCCAAGGTCATCGTCGGTAGCGTCGCAGCGCCCGGCGAAATCGCGACCAGCATCACGAGCATTTGCCCGGCGCCGGCAAGAGCTGACATGCGCTCGTCCACAGCACGCGGCGTACCAGCCAAGCGGCTGCCCAGGACGGGCAGTCTCGAGCGGGATCCGGCATACTTCGGGAAGTTTTCCCTGAGCGAAGGGGATTCATTCCCCAACATGGAAGAGATCTCTCAGCACGGCCGCCAGAGGGCGCGGGCATCCCGACGAACCTCCTTGGTCCGGGACTTGCTGCAATCTGGCGCGGCGGCCATGCCGCTCGTCGCCCCTCATCTGGGTGGGACGACCACTGGTGGTTGGATTCCGGATGCCTTCGTGAAAAATGCCGCGAGCCGCAGGACAGGACTGGCCGCCGCGATGGCTCTGTCCGTGGCATTCATCGGCGGGCTCGCATACTGGGACGCCGAGCGAGAGTCTGCCGCTGCCCTAGACGAGCTCGCGGAAGGGCAGGCGACCCTCGCCAGGGCGCTGGCAGCTTCTCTGCATTCCCGAGTTGCCGCTGGCAGCTCTTCGGGCGAGATCGAGCTGCTGCAAGGAGCCCGCACCGTGGAACGCCCTGGGGTCCTTGCGGTCATGCTCCACCGCCAAGGGGACCCGGCGTTGTCCACAACGAGTGGCGCGAGGATACGGTCGATCCCCATCCTCGAGGCGCTCGATCACGGCGCGTCCGCGGTCACGATTCCTCGACAGCAGGCTGCGTCACTCGGTCTGGCCCCTCGCACCGCCGTGGCCGGCATCGCCCGGGTCGATCGGGCCAGTGCTGGCGAGACGTGGGACATCATCACGGTGGCCAGCGCCGAGCACGAGAGGGATCGCGAGAAATGGGCCCGCCGTCGCTTGCTCCTGAGCGTCCTGGCCGCCGCGGGGTTGGTCGCCGTGTTCGGCGGCCTCGCCATGAGGAATCAGCGGAAGGAGCTGGTCCTCGGGCGCGAGCTCGCGCTCGCGGCCATGCAACAGACTCGAGACGAGAAGCTCCAGCGGGCCAGCAAGGCGGCGGTCATGGGTACGCTCGCGATGGGCGTAGCCCACGAGATCTCCACGCCCCTCGGCATAATCGCGGCCCGGGCCGAGCAAATGATCCCCAAGGTCGCGAGCGACGAGCGTCTTTCTGGCGGCGTCGCCGCGATCCTCTCTCAGACGGACCGAATCAAGCAGGTGATCCAGGGCTTGCTCGGGTTGGCCCGCGGCGACGCCCCGTCGGCAGAGCGAGTCGATCCTTCGGCGGTGGTCGATCAGGCGGTCGGTCTGGTCGAGCATCGCTTCTTGAAGGCTGGTGTGCGGTTGAGGCGCGAGGTGGAGGCCAGGCTGCCCAGCGTCCTCGGCGATCCGCGACTCCTCGAGCACGCCGTCATCAACCTCCTGCTCAACGCTTGCGATGCCTGCAAGGTGGGTGACGACGTCATCGTCAGAGCCGAGGGAGATCGCACCGAGATCAGGTTTGTCGTCGAGGATACGGGTGCGGGAATCTCGCTCGCCGACGTGGGCCGCGCGCGCGAGCCGTTCTTCACGACCAAGGCGCGCGGAGAAGGGACCGGTCTCGGCCTCGCGATCGCTCACGAGATCGTGTCGAGCCACCGCGGGACTTTGGAGTTTTCGCCGGGGCAGGCGTGCGGAACCTCCGCGGTGATCCGCCTGCCGCCGGCAGGAGGGACCGTCGATGTCTGAACGACGTTGCAGGATCCTGGTGGTCGACGACAACCTGGAGATGGCGCGGACGCTCGCGCAGGGTCTGCTCGACCGCGGCTACGACGCGGTGGCCGTCGGCTCCGGCCGGCAGGCGCTGGATCGACTGGAAGCGGAGACGTTCGACGCGGTCGTGACCGATCTCCGGATGCCGAACGTGGACGGGCTCGAGATCCTGGCCGCATCGCGCAAGCTCGATCCCGATCGACCGGTGATCGTGATGACCGCGTACAGCGCGATCGACACCGCGGTGGAATCGATCCGGCAGGGCGCCCATCACTATCTGACCAAGCCGTTCAAGCAGGACGAGCTCGCGATCTTCCTCGGTCGCGCGTTGGAGGAGCTGCAGTTGCGGCGGGAGGCGTCGGCGCTCAAGACCGCGCTCCGGACCAAATATTCGGCCTCTAACATCATCGGACACAGCGCGGCCATTCAGGCGGTGCGCGAGCGTATCCAGCGCGTCGCGGACGCCCCGGCTCCGGTGATCGTGCTCGGCGAGACGGGGACCGGGAAGGGGCTGGTCGCCCGCGCGTTGCACGCCGACAGCGGCCGGCGCGATGGCCCCTTCGTCGCGGTCAACTGTGCCGCGCTCCCCGAGCCGTTGCTCGAGAGCGAGCTGTTCGGGCACCTCAGGGGGGCGTTCACTGGCGCGGTCGGAAACAGGCCGGGCCTGTTCGCCGAGGCGGACGGCGGCTCGCTGTTTCTCGACGAGATCGCCGAGATGACACCTGGGTTGCAGGCGAAGCTGCTGGACGTCCTGGAGAGCGGCACGGTCCGTCCGGTGGGTTCGACCAAACTGCGACAGGTCGATGTCCGGATCATCGCCGCGACCCACAGAAACCTGGCGGAGGCGGTGAGGGCTCAGAAGTTTCGCGAGGATCTGATGTACCGACTCGACGTCGTCAGCATCGTGATTCCCCCGCTGCGGGACCGCGTCGAAGACATTCCGGAGCTCATCGAGCACTTTCTCCACCAGACCCGGGCGAGGTATCCACACTCGCCGATCCGGCGTATCACGCCCGAGGCGTTGGCTCGCCTGTGTCGACATCGCTGGCCTGGGAACGTGCGCGAGCTCGCTCACACCGTCGAGAAGATTGCGCTGCTCGGGCAAGCGGCCGACGTGACCGTCAAGGACCTTCCCGACGGGATCGCCCGCGCCGATAGGGTGGATCTGATCGAGTTCAGGGGCGACATCATCCCGATGCGAGAGCTGGAGCGACGGTACGCGGTCTGGGCCGTAGGCCAGACCGGGGGACACCGCGGCAAGGCCTCCGAGAGGCTGGACATCGATCCAAAGACGCTTCGGAAATGGCTCGGAGAGCCCGAGAGTGACGACGTCGAATAGGGCGGGAAGATCTCCCGAACGGACCGGGAGAATCTCCCGAGCTCTCCGCGAATCCGCCCCCGTCACTGCCGAATCTCGAGGGACGGTCGTGTGGCACGAATGCTGCCTCTCGACGAATCATGATTCAAGAATCGTCGAGGAACCTCGTCGCCACCGTGCTGGTCCTGTCGGCATCTGCCTGCGCGACCATGACCCCGCCCGTGCGGACCGGTGCGCCCACGCAAACGTCCGAGGGGGTAGAGCTGGCCGTGGCCCGGAAGCACTGCGATCAGACGCAAGACTCAGATTGGGACGGGGAAGACCTGGCGGAGCTCATCGTGGAGGTGCAAGTGAAGAACCCGACCCGGGCGCCGATCGCGATCCACAGGGGGGACATGCGGTTGCTGGCGCCCGACGGTGCGGCGCTCAAGACCATCACATGGCGCGCGGACGATCCCCTCTACGTGGCGAGCGGCGAGACCAAGTCCTTCGACATGCGATTCATGGCGCGCGGTTCGTTGGAGTGCGGCGCGCCCCTGCAGCTCGACACCCGAGGCGCGGTGACGACGGACCATCACGTGCTCGTGACCGACAGGATCTCCTTCACGCCATCAGCTCCCTTGTAGGAGGCCAACCTGTCAGCCTCTGCCGGCGGGGCCGTCTCCCGATCGCAGAGCCGATCGCACCGCGGCGCGCACCGCATCTCCCACCGCGACAGGCACGGGTCCTGGTGGCGCGCTCGCGCAAACCGCCAGCGTCCGCTTCAGGGAGTCGCACGTGACCTGGCAGCTCGCGCATCCCTCGACGTGCTTCTGAAGCTCGGCGCAGAGGCGCGGCTCGAGATCGCCCTCGAGCTGGCGCGAGAATGCCGTCAGCACGTCGGGGCAACCGGGCGCGCGGGGCGGCGTGGCGTCGCCGAGGGCCGCCACGAGGCGCGCGCGAACGGTCGCCCGGGCGCGGTGAAGGCGGCTCTTCACGGCATCGACGCTGACGCCGGTGACGGTAGCGACCTCCGGGGCGGTCAACCCCTCCATGTCGCGCAGGATCAGGACTTCGCGCGACGCAGGATCCAGCTCTTCGAGGGCGATAGCGAGCGCGCGTCTGACCTCGCCGCGGGCGGCCAGCTCGTCCGGACCAGCCACGGACGATGGCACGACGGGTGATTCGGGATCGAAAGCGAGGTTGTCGGCGGGCGCGAACTTGCTTCGCCGGCGCCGCTTGATGCAGAAGCTGCGGGCGATCGTGTAGAGCCAGGTCGACACCGAAGCCTCGCCCCGGAAGTCGCCGACGGTTCGAGACGCCGCGAGGAGAGTGTCTTGCAGGACGTCCTTGGCGTCCTCGGAGTCGCCGCACATTCGCAGACCGAACCCGAAGACGCGGGCCTGGTATCGCTGGAGCAGCGCCTCGATCGCGGGGCGTTCTCCGGCGCGCGCGGCGGCGACAAGCGCGTCGTCGGATGGCGGGACGTCGGTCACAGCGAGAGCTTACTCGATGCGGCCGAGCAGCCCGGGACCTGGGGTCGGTCAGGCCGAGAGCTTCTCCGTGGCGACGCCGCCGTCGACCTCGATCGCCAGGTCCACGGCCGGAGGGTGCAGCAGCGTTCCGTACGCGGGACAGCTCTTGATGGCGCGCTCGACGGTGACGAGCTGGCGTTCGGTGAGCCCGGCCGGGAGGTGAACCTTCATCGAGACGCGGCAGATGCGCGGGGAGGGCGTGCGTTCCTTCTCGAATTCCACCTCGACCCTGAGGCCGGTGGTAGGCAGCCCCCGTCCATGCAGGAAGGCCGCGGCGTAGTAATGCACGCAGGCGGCGACGGAGACGCCGAGAACATCGAGAGGAGACGGGCCTCGATCTTCTCCGCCAGGCACCGTCGCCGGTTGGTCGAACACCATCTCGTGACTTCCGACGTGGACTCGGCTTCCGACCTTCCCCGTGGATTCGACGACGGCCTTCATGTTCGCCTCCCCTGTGGCGCACCGGTCACGAAGTTGCGGAGCCTCTTCAGAAGGCCTGGCGAGCCGCCGCGGCTGGCTGACGTGCTGTCCTTCCTGGTGTGGCCGGGGCACCGCTCCGCCACCGGCACGTCCCCCAGCACGCTCTCGACGTGCCGGCCGCAGCCGGCGAACGAGGGCTTTCCGCATTCTCGACACGTGATGCGCTGACACATGATTCGACCTTCCTTCTCCTCAACGGCTGTTCAACAGATTGTTGGAGCCGCGGCGCCGGCAAAGGGTTCGGGAGCGTTCACAATAGTGGACGGCATCAAGGCGGGCCACGCAGGTCCATTCGTTCGTAGGTCCTGGCCGTGACTCACCTTTTCAGCCGGCGTTCGAGCACGATGCCGGCCTGATCCATGCGGCGATAGAAGGCCTGCCGAGAGATCCCCAGCTCGGCTGCCGCTCGCGAGACGATCCCACCCGATCTGAGCAGGGCATCTTCGACCAGGGCTCGGTCCGGATGGGAGGAGCCGGAATCCGAGGCGGACCTCGAATCGGGGCTGGCCGGAGCGACCGCGGGCGCCGAGCCGGGAAGCTCGGACCGGGCAGGTCGGCCCGACGGAAGGTTCTCCACGCCGAGGCCGAGATGCGCCGGCGTGATCACGCCACCGGAGCAGACGAGCATCGCCCGGTGGATCCGGTTCTGGAGCTCGCGAACGTTCCCCGGCCATTCGTGCCCCAGCAGGGCGTCGCGGGCGGGCTCCCCGAGGCAGGGAGTCGCGACCCCGTCCTGCCCGGGAAGCGTCGCGAGGAAGTGCTCCGCGAGGGGCAGGATGTCGTCGGGGCGATCGGCGATCGGCGGCACGTGCAATTCGATGACGTTCAGACGGAACAGGAGATCCTCGCGGAACTTCCCCTCGGCAATGGCGCGCGACAGGTCGACGTTCGTCGCGCTGACGATCCGGACGTCGACCTTGCGCGTGACGCTGGAGCCGAGCCGCTCGAATTCGCCGGTCTGCAACACGCGGAGCAGCTTGGCCTGTCCCGCCGGAGACAGGTTGCCGATCTCGTCCAGGAACAGCGTTCCGCCGTCGGCCGCCTCGAAGCGCCCGATCCGCAGCTTGGTCGCCCCCGTGAACGCGCCGGCCTCGGCTCCGAACAGCTCCGCCTCGAGCAGCTGGTCGGGCAGCGCGCCCACGTTGACCTTGACGAAAGGGCGGTCCTTTCGGCGCGAGTTCGCCTGAATGATCTCGGCGAGCTTCTCCTTGCCGGCGCCATTCGGCCCCGTGATCGAAATCGGCACATCCGAGGGCGCGACCGTCGTCGCCAGGCTGACCACGTTTTGCATCTGGGCGCTCGCGTAGATCAGGCCGCAGAGCTCGTAGCGTGCGGCCAGGGTTCGCCGCATGCGCACGCCCTGCGCCCGAAATCGCATGTTCTCCTGCTGCAGGCCGCGCAGGTGGAGGAGCTTGCGGACGATGCCGACCAGCTTCTCCTCGTCCCAGGGCTTCTCCATGTAGTCGCTGGCCCCCTCCTTGACCAGCTGCACGGCGATCTCGAACGACCCCCAGGCGGTGAGAAGAACGATCGGCAGCTCGGGGTCGAGCTTCCTCAGGGTGCGAAACAGCGCCACGCCGCTCTCACCCGACGTGGCGTGCTGGGAGAAGTTCATGTCCTGCACCACGACCCCGACGTCCTCGCTGGCGACGAGATCGAGCGCCTCGTCTGGGCTGCCCGCGGTCAGCGCTTCGAGCCCATGCAGGTCGAACAGGACGTGCAGGGACGAGCGGACCGCGGCCTGGTCATCGACGATGAGGACCTTCACACGTCCGACTCTACTCTAGCTGCTAGCTGCGAGTGACGCAGGCCGCGCGGGTGGTCCAGTCCGTTCAACCGCTCCACCGGCCGTTGGAACTACGTCGATCGATCGGATACGGTCGCAGCTTGGCGGACAGCTCAAGTCTCGCGGTGCTTCTCGAGGGCGTGGCGACGGTAGGCGCGCTGGTGGTCGGCGTCTGCGCGTGGAGATCGCGAGCTGCGACGACGATACGAATCGCCGCGCTCGATGCCCAACTGGAAGAGCAGCGCAGCGCCGGCGAGCGGCGGGAGGGCCTGCTCCGGACGGTGGTCGAGACGACACCGGTCGCGATGGTGCTCTTCGGCGAGGGGGGAAGCATCATCTTCACGAACCGATCGGCGCGCGAGCTCTTCTTCGAGGGGCAGGCGGTCGAAGGACAGAACTTCCTGTCCATGATCGAAGGGGCGCAGGCCTCCCTGCGCCAGGCTCTCCTCTCCGATGGAGACGAGCTGTTCAGCGTGGACGGGCCGTCCGGGCGCGAGACCTTTCATCTGTCGCGCCGACACCTCGAAGCTGGTCAGACGTTGATCGCGGTCCGAAGCGTGACTCAGGAGCTCGATCGTCACGAGGTCGCGAGCCTGAAGAAGGTCATTCGCATCATCAGCCACGAGATCAACAACTCGCTCGGTCCCATCGCGTCTCTCGTGAGCTCCGCGAAGACGATCCTCCAGCGACCGGAGCACATGCCCAAGCTCCCCACCATGTTCGATACGATTCAAGAGCGCACCTTGCACCTGCAGGGCTTCCTCGACGGCTACGCCAGGCTCGCCAAGATCCCTCAGCCCAAACCCGCCCCGGTTCCCTGGCGTCCCTTCCTCGACGGCCTGCGCGAGCTCTGGCCGGACCTCCAGATCGGGGACGCTCCCGCCCGCCCCGGGTTCTTCGATCGCGCTCAGATTCAGCAGGTGCTCATCAACCTCATCAAGAACGCACATGAGGTCGGCGGACCAGCGGGCGAGGTCAAGGTCGTCGTCGAGCTACGCGCGGAGGGCGGCTGCCGGATCTCGGTGCTGGATCGGGGACCCGGCGTTTCGGCAGAGGTCATGCAGAACGTCTTTGTGCCGTTCTTCACGACAAAGCCAACGGGCAGCGGCCTCGGCCTGGCGCTCTCACGCGAGATCGTCGACCTGCACCAGGGCCGCCTGAGCCTCGCGCGCCGCGACGGTGGCGGCATGGCGGTCAGCGTGTGGCTACCGGATGCCGAAGGCACCAAGGCCGGCGCGCTTTCAGCCAGTCGAGCCCGGCTCACGCTGACGCGCTCCTGAGGGTGGCGGGTCGCCGTTGACAGGCGACCGACAGGTGTCCGCCCGAAGCCCGACGGCTGTCCGCGGCGATCGGTCTCGAAGCCCCGCAGCGCTGGGCCTTCGGGCTGAGCCTCGGTGGCATGCGACGTGCTGAGACGGGTTGCGAGCGTTTCACACCACATCCATCAAGGAGTCCATCATGAAATTTCCAGTCGCCGGCGCCGCCATCCTCTCCCTGCTGACCAGCGCGACCGCGCTCGCGCAGACCCCAGCTTCCGCCGAGCCGGAAACCCTCACGGCCGGCGCCTCGTCTGGCGGGACGAAGCTCAGCGGGTGGTTCCTGGAGCCGACGTTCGGCACCACGGGCTTCGATGGTCGGTTGAACTACACCCCAGGGCTGCGCGGCGGCGTCTACTTGAACAAGCGCTTCGCGGTGGGGTTGGCGGCCCAGGGCGTGGCCAGCTCCGCCACGACCCTGAACAGCAACGAGGTCCGAAACCTCGGAAGCTACGGTGGCCTGCTGTTGCAGTACATCTGGCATTCGGACCAGCTGGTCCATGGCACGTTCGAGTCGACCATCGGGAATGGCCGTTGGTGCGCCGTCGGGACAGGCGGCTCCAACTCGTGCGCGACCAAGGACTTCCTGGTCTTCGAGCCGGCCGCGAACATGGAGATCAACGTCGCCAAGCACGTGCGCTTCACGAGTGGCGTCGGCTACCGGTTCGCGGTGGCCGGCAGCGGTGAGGGTCCCTCCAGCCGAGGCATGAGCAGTCTGGTCGTGCGCACCGGCCTCGTCTTCGGGAGCTTTTGAGGACCTCAGCCGCTGGTGTTCAGCGCCACGTTGGTTCGGCCGCCCAGATCGATCGCCATCGTCGCCGGACGCGAGCCGGGCTCGTCGACGGGGTCGACCGAGCCTGGGCTGTTCTTCTGGGAGGCGCGCTGGACGCGCCACCACGCCCGAGCCGCCGGCAGGTCGATGTGAGCGGCGTCCGCGCAGGCGAGGAGGGAAGCGCGCAGCGCCGCGGCCGACGCGGGACGGGCGTCGCGATCCTTCGCGAGACACCCGAGCACGATGGCCTCGAGGTCCGCGGGAAGGGCCCTCCCCAGCCGCTGCGACGGGGGGACCGGCGTCTCGAGCATGTGCTTGCTGCAAACCTCCAGCACCGTCGCGGCCTCGAACACCTGGCGTCCCGTGAGCAGGAAGTAGGCGACCGCGCCCACCGCGTAGAGATCCGAGCGTCCGTCGATGGTATCGGGTCGCGAGATGGCCTCGGGGGCCATGTACAGCGGCGTGCCGATGATCGCGTCGCCGGCCGCCGACTCGACCATGTTCCCGCCGAACGTCCTCACGAGGCCGAAGTCGACGACCTTGACGACATCGGGCTCGTCCGGCCGTTCGGTGAGGACGATGTTGGCGGGCTTGATGTCGCGGTGGATGAGGCCGAGCGCATGCGCCTCCGCGAGGGCGCCGCTGACCTGCGCCAGGATGTGGATGGCGCGCGCGGGCTCGACGGGGCCGTATTGATCGACGAGGCTCTGGAGGTCCAGGCCGTCGAGATACTCCATGACGTAATAAAAGACGCCCTCGGCCGTTCGCCCGTAATCGAAGATCGAGATGGTGTTGGGGTGCACGAGGCGGCTCGTGAGCTGCACCTCGCGCTCGAAGCGCACGAGATCGGCCTCGCTCGCGCGGTCCTTGAGCAGCAGCTTGATCGCCGCCGGCCGGCGAAGCATGGCGTGCGCGGCGCGATAGACGACACCCATCGCGCCTTCACCGATCTTCCGTTCGAGCACGTACTGCCCGAACCGCCGCGCCTCGCGGACCTCGGCCCGAAGGCCGTAGATGACCCGCGAGATGACGGTGCACGTGATGGTCGCGATGGTCCATTCCATGATGGACGTCGTCGGTAGCCACGGAAAGACACCCGAATTGGCCGCACGCCAGGCGAGCCCTCCACCGATGGCGGGTACCAGGGCGCTCGACAGCAGGATCTTCGGGACCCCGACCAGGGCGGTTATGATGATGGTGCGCCGAGGGGACGACGGAATCAGGGCGGCACGAATCGCGAGGAACATCGCGGCGGGGAAGAGATCGATCATGACCACGTAGCCATCGGCCATGAGGGAGCCTTCACGCGTAACGACCGAATGTTCCCGCACGAACCCGACCAGGATGAAACGCGTCAGGAAGGTGCCGACGATCGCGATGATCAGCGGGCCGGCGGCATCCACGATCCGACAGAACCGGATTGACCGTCCGCCGCGCCGGCACAGCCACCAGAGGGCGCCCGAAATGGCGATCGAGCCGAACGTGATGACCGTGTCGGGGCCTGGCTTCACCATTCCGCCCCCGGCAAGACCAAGGACGCCACCGGCCAGGTTGAAGCAGAACAACACCTTCCAGAACAACGCCAGCCGGGTCTGCAGAAAGGCGCGTGTCTCCTCGCTGTCCTCGGTGGTCGGTGATGGTTTCTGACGCGGCATCGGGTGACTCTCGGCGAGTGACCGCCGACCCTAGCAGCCGCCCGGATCAAAAGCTTCCGAAGACAGGTCACCGACGCTGTCGCTGGTGTGTCCGCCCCTTTCGGTAGTCGAACGTCACAAAGGATTGCGCACGGTCAACGCGGCCATGCGGCTGAAGTCGCGATCGGCGGAGAGCAGCTCGCGGGCGCCGTGATGGAGGGCGAGCGCGGCGATGCGGGCGTCGTGGATCTTGCCAGCGCGGATGGCGTTCGATCTCACCAGCTCCGCGAGGACCGGCCAGTAGCTCTCTTCCTCGGCAAGCAGCCGAAGCGTGGGCGAGCCCTGCCAGCTTTCAACCTGCCTGATTGCCGCATCTATCGGTGTCGGTGACTTGAAGATTCGCGGGTTCGTGACGATTGCCAGAAATTCGTGCACGCACGGCCAGGGAATTGCCCAGGCGACGGTGCCTTCGGCGTATCCGCGCACGCACTCCTTGGCCCGCTGGTGAAACGTGGAGTCCCGCCGGTGGGCGTAAACAAGGATGTTGGTATCGATCGCGGTCACCCGCCGCGTCCCTCGTAGGAGAGATCGCGGATCCGATCCCAGTCCGTCTCATCGAGGCCGTCGGTCAGGCCTCCCTCCCCGTAGGAGGCGTCACGCAGACGGAAGGCCTGGCGCGGCCGGTGCCGATCGAGGACCGCCTCCAGCCCTTCGATGGTGAGCTCACGCAGCGTCGTACCGCGTGCATGGGCCAGGCGCTTGGCCTTGACGAACAGCGCGTCTGGGAGGTCGATGCTCGTTCGCATGCATAGACGCATATCACAAGATATGCCGATATGCCGGTCGTCTGCCTCGGCCGGCCAGTCCAGGCCGCCGCCGCGAAAGTTGACGGCGCCCGCCCCGTCGCGTGAACTTCCCCGATCATGGCAGACGGCGGAGCGAAGCAGCGCGTGGTGATCCTGTTCGGCGGCCGCTCGGCCGAGCACGAGGTCTCGTTGCTGTCGGCGCGCAACGTCGCGAACGCGCTCGATCCCGATCGCTTTCAGGCGCTGTTCGTCGGGATCGACAAGCAGGGGCGATGGCACCTCGAATCACAGGCGACGTTGGACGCCGCCGTCGGCGATCCGCGCGCCGTGGCGCTCGACGAACGCGCGCCGCTCACGGACGCGGGTGTCTTGCGCGCGAACGACGTCGTGTTCCCGACGTTGCACGGGACGTTCGGCGAGGACGGCGCGATGCAAGGGCTGCTCGAGCTCGCGGGGGTCGCCTACGTGGGCGCGCCCGTGCTCGGCTCGGCGGTGGGGATGGACAAGGACGTGACGAAGCGGCTGCTGCGCGACGCCGGGCTGCCGATCGTTCCGTATCGCGTGGTCACCACACGGATATATCGCGACGATCCGGGGGCTTGCCTGCGCGCCGCCGAGGAGCTCGGCTTCCCGCTGTTTTGCAAGCCGGCGAACGCGGGCTCTTCCGTCGGCGTCAGCCGCGTCGCGGGCGCCACCGACCTGGGCGCGGCCCTGACGCTGGCGCTGGGGCACGACACCAAGGTCCTCCTCGAGCGTGGGATCGACGCGCGCGAGGTGGAGTGCGCCGTGCTCGGCAACGACGAGCCCGAGGCGTCGATCCCCGGCGAGATCGTGCTGTCCCACCGCGATGGCTTCTACTCCTACGACGCAAAGTACGTCGATCCCGCGGGCGCGGTCTTCCGTGTCCCGGCCGACATTCAACCTGCCGTGGCGAAGCGCGTGCGTGACCTCAGCGTGGCCACGTTCCGCGCGTTGGAGCTGGCCGGCATGGCGCGCGTCGATTTCTTCCTGGACCGTCGCGACGGGGCGCTTTACGTCAACGAGGTCAACACGCTGCCCGGCTTCACCGAGGGGTCGGGGTACCCGAAGATGTGGGCGGCGAGCGGGCTGCCCGCGCGCCAGTTGGTCACCCGGCTGGTCGAGCTCGCGCTCGAGCGGCACGCGGCGGCGCCGTCGCGTCGCGCGCCCTGAGGGCGTGCGCTCCGGGTTCCAAAGCCAGTGACCATCTGATGCCAAGAACGCATCGCATTATTTGGAATCCATGGAATTACGGAAATACACCTCCGCGGAACCCTTAAACCCCGTCCGGAGAAATTCCCAATTGGTGGAATGTGAAATGATCTTGTCCGCGCATAGGGTTTTGCGTGTATGGTTGGACGCCATGGAGTCCAATCGGGCGATGCGGTCGAAGCGGGGGGTAGGGAGGCCATCGAAGGCCCAGCCGTTCAGGGCATTCGTCCTGGATCTGTTGTTGAAGGAACCGCACATGAAGTCCCTGGAGGTGGTGCGGCGGGCGAAGCTCTCCGGGTACGAAGGGGGCAAGAGCGCGCTCTACGCGGTCATCGCGACGGTTCGCCCGCGCAAGAGCCGCCCGCTCGGTCAGCAGGACAAGATCCCGGGCGAGGTGATTCGCCACGGCGTCGGTCAGGCCGAGGTTCGCTTTCAAGACGGGCGAACCGGTTCGGTGAGCTTCCTCGTCTCGCGCCTGGAGTACTCGCGCTGGACGGCCGTCTCGCTGATCGCCGACCAGTCGGTCGAAACCCTGCTGCGCACGCTGGTGAGTCACCTGCAGGAGGCAGGAGGCGTTCCGTTCCTGTCCGCGTTCGATCGAACGAAGCCCATCGCGCCGCGCACCGATCCCGACGGACAGGTGATCGAGTGGGACTCCGCCTTCGCATACGCGATGGTCGAGATCGGCGTGGGCGTGGAAATCCGCGCGAAGCGTGGCGCCGAGCGTGGTCCGGGAACGAACCTGGCGAACTGGGTCAAGCAGGCCTTCCTGCGCGAGCGTGCGTTCACGAGCGAGTCGGACCTGAGTCGACAGTTGGCCGAATGGCTGGTGGCCTGGAACGAAACGCCGAGCATGGAGGACGGGGGCCGCACGCCGCTCGCCCGCCTGGCTGAGGAGCGTCAGCGGTTCCGACCGCTCCGCGTCGCGCCGGAGACCTTGGCGTTGCGCTTTCCGGTGGTGGTGGGACCACGCGCGACTGTCCTCTTCGAGGGGCAATCCTACGCGATGCCCGCCGAAGCAATCGGTCTTTGCGGGGTGCTACAGCTCTACCCGGGGAAGGTCCAGGTCGTCGCGGGTCGCCATGAAGCGACCCATCCGCGACACCCGCTGGCTTCCCACCACCGTCCCTTGAACAGGGGCAACGGCGCGGACGCCCGCCCCCCGCTCCTGAGCTGAGCGTCGCAGTTTCGTCAGGACTTGCCGCGGCCGATGCCGGAGTAGGTGAAGCCGGCGGCGCGCACCTCGGCCGGGTTCCAGATGTTGCGGCCGTCGAAGATGACCGGCTGCCGCATGACCTGCTTCAACCGATCGAAGCTGGGCCGCCGGAATTCGTTCCACTCCGTGACCAGCACCAGGGCGTCTGCCCCCTCCGCGGTGGCGTAGTTGGCCGGCTCGTAGCGAATGCGATCGCCGAGGACCTTTCGCACCGCCGGCATGGCCACTGGATCCGTCGCCACGATCTCGGCGCCGGCCGCCAGCAACTGCTCGACCAGCACCAGCGCCGGCGCTTCGCGAATGTCGTCCGTGCCCGGCTTGAACGCCAGGCCCCAGACCGCGATCTTCTTTCCGCGCAGGTCGCCGCCGAAGTGTTTCAGCACCTTCTCGCCGAGCACTCGCTTTTGTGTTTCGTTCACCGCGACCACCGCGTCCAGGATCTTGAGGTCGTAGCCCACCTCGCGCCCGGTGGTGATGCAGGCCCGCAGATCCTTGGGGAAGCAGCTACCCCCGAATCCGGGCCCGGCGTACAAGAACTTGGGACCGATGCGCGCGTCCGAGCCCATGCCCTTGCGGACGAGCTCGATGTCGCAGCCGAGGATCTCGCACAGGTTTGCCAGATCGTTCATGAAGGAGATCCGCGTCGCCAGCATCGAGTTGGCGGCGTACTTCGTCAGCTCGGCGGAGCGCCGATCCATCACCAGCATGCGATCGCTCGTGCGCGTGAACGGGGCGTAGAGGCTGCGCAGGCAATCGATGGCGCGCTTGTCCTCGGCGCCGACGATCACGCGATCGGGCTTCATGAAGTCGTTGACGGCGTCGCCTTCCTTCAAGAACTCCGGGTTCGAGGCGACGGCGAACTCGTGGCGCGTGCGCGCCTTCATGAGCGCCTCGATCTTGTCGCCCGTCCCCACGGGGACGGTCGACTTCGTGACGATGACGGCCCAGCCGGTCAGGGCGTCGGCGACGGACTCGGCCGCCTTGAAGATGTATGACAGGTCGGCGGAGCCATCGGGACCCGGGGGCGTTCCCACCGCCAGCAGGATGAGGTCGGCGCCGGCGACCCCACGCGCGACGTCGGTGGTGAATTGCAGCCGCTTCTCTACGACGTTGGTCTCGACGAGCTTGTCGAGGCCCGGCTCGTAGATGGGCAGCTCGCCACGGTTCAGGCCGTCGATCTTCGCGCGGTCGACGTCGCAGCACGTGACGTCGTTGCCCATGTCCGAAAACCCGGCCCCCGCCACCAAGCCAACATATCCGGTACCGATGACACAAATCTTCATGGCCGAAACCCATACCATGATACGGTGCCCGAGGGGATGAAGGCGATGCTGCTGGCCGCCGGCCGCTCGACGCGTCTCGGCGCCCTGGGAGAGCGACTGCCGAAACCGTTGGTTCCGGTCTGCGGATATCCCCCGATCCGTTTCGCCCTGGCGGCCCTCGTCCGGGCCGGGCTCCGCGAGGTGGTGGTCAACCTGCACCACCACGGTGCGATGATCCGGGACGCCCTGGGGGACGGGATGGCCTTCGGGGCGCGGGTGTCGTATTCGCCGGAGGCGGAGCTGTTGGGGACGGGGGGCGGGCTCGCCCACGCCCGGCCGCTGCTAGGCGAAGGACCTGTGCTGGCAATGAACGCGAAGGTGATCGCGGATGTCGACCTCGAGGCGGTCGTGGAGGCCCATCGGGTCTCTGGCGCGGACGCGACGCTGGTGCTGCGCGACGATCCTCGCGCGGGGGAATGGGGGCCCATCGCCACGGACGAGACCGGACGAATCGTCTCGATCCTGGGCAACGCGGGGCCTCACCCACCCGCGGGCGCCGTGGTGGAGCGAATGTTCACCGGCATCCAGGTGCTGGGCCCGTCCATCCTGGATCGCCTGCGCCCCGTATTCTGCGACACCGTCCGCGATGGCTACATCCCCGCCCTGCGTGCAGGGGCCGACCTTCGCGCCTACGTTCTCACCGGCTATTTCGCGGAGCACTCGACCCCCGCGCGCTACCTGGCCGGAAACCTGGCGCTGCTGCGCCAACCGTCGCTGCTGCGCTTCCCGCCCGGGCCCCTCGATGGCGTCGACGCCGCCGCGCGCGTCGAGCCAGGGGCGCGCATCGATGGCCCTGTCCGGATCGCCGCGGACGCGCGCATCGGAGCCGGGGCGGTCATCGGACCCGAGGTGGTGGTGGGCGGCGATGCGGTCGTCGCGCCGGGTGTCCATCTCGCCCGGGCGGTCGTGTGGCCGGGCGTGCGGGTCGACCATGACTTCGCGGGCGGGGTCGTCACGCCCGACGGTCCCATCGCGATCGAGACTTAGGACCCGCGCGGCGCAGCAGCCAGCGTCGGATCAAGCCGGCTCGATGCGAGCCGCGATCACGGTGACGTTGTCGAGGCCGCCGTTCTGGTTCGCGAGCCCAATGAGCTGCTCGCAGATGCCGTCGAGATCGTCGCCGTTACCGGCGATCTCCGCGATCTTCTCGTCGGAGACCATGCCGGACAGCCCGTCCGAGCAGAGGATATAGACGTCGCCCAGGCGGGGCGCGTCGACGTGGATGTCCACCTGCACGGTGTCGCGCATGCCGAGCGCCCGCACGATCACGTTCTTGTGCGGGAACGCCTCGATCTCCTGCGGGCTGAGGTGCTTCATCTTGATGTAGTCGTTCAGCAGCGAGTGGTCCTCGGTGAGCTGCTCCATCAGGCCCTCGCGGCGCCTGTAGAGGCGGCTGTCGCCCACGTGGCCCACCACGACGGCGTCGTCGAGGAACAGCACGGAGATCACCGTCGTGCCCATGCCGTGGCAGCGCGGATCGCGCTGCGCCTGTTCGTGAATCTTCAGGTTCGCCAGCTTGATGGCCGTGACCAGACGGTTCACGTCGTAGCGATGGCCGCGGTCCATCTTGAAGGGCCACGTCAGGCGCTGTTCCTCCTGCGTGGTGCGGAAGAAGCCCGCGATGGTCTCGACGGCGAGCTTGCTCGCCACCTCGCCCGAGGCGTGCCCGCCCATGCCGTCGGCGACGATTGCCAGACGCTCGGTCTGTGGCAAGAACAGCGAGTCTTCGTTGTGGGCGCGCTTCATGCCCACGTTCGTATCGCCCGCGAAGCGGACGCGCATGCCGTCGAGCGGGAACGACGTGCTCATGACCGAGCTGCCAATGGTAGTCCCGACGCCCGGGCGCCGCAATGTCGTGCTGTCGCATTCACGTCAAAGCCGCCGCGGATCGACGATCGCGATGCGAGGTCCCGCCGCGATCCGCAACGCGCCGCGCGCGCGGTAGAGGTCACCGTCGATGGTGTAGACCATCTCGGGTTCCTGGGCTTCGATCTCGACGCTCGCCGCGACGCCGCTGAAAGCCCGTCGCGCGCCGATGCCGCGCCCGGCCCGGACGGACCAGAGATCGGGGAAGAGCGCCAGCGCGCCCGAGTGGATGGCGAGGACCGCAAAGCGATCGGGATCATCGTCTGCGCGGCTGAAGAGCTTGAACCCCAGGCCCACCTCGCGAACGAAGCCGGCGCCTACGGCCATGAGATCAGGGAATTCCAGGATGCTCCCGTCGACCGAGACGCGGCCACGAAATCGGCGAAACACGCGGCGCATCAGCGCGCCCCGAACCAGCGCGGATGCCAGCAATCGCGCCATCAGCAGCAGCGCGCGCGCCGGGCTGTAGGTCTCGGCCGCATAGTACTCGGCGAGGAAGTTGGCCATGATGCCGTTGCCGAAGACGAACCCGAACCGGTCGCCTACCCTCAGGCAGCGCCTCTCGATCGTGACGCGCGTCTTCCCGGACCGCACCGCGGCGACCAGGTTGTTCAGGAACGGGAGGGGTCGCGCCCGGATGCCGAGCGAGCTCGTCACCACGTTCATCGTGCCGCCGCCGAGGATGGCCATGGGCGGCAGGGGCCGGTCCGCGAAGGCGCGGATCAACGCGGTCAGCGTCAGGTGCAACGTGCCGTCCCCACCGTGGACCGCGATCACGGCCGGGGGGGCCGCGGCCAGGGCCCGCGCCGCCGCGTCCAGCTCCTCCAGGGAGCGCGACGCGATCACCCGGCCGGTGTCGCCGAGCACGGACTCCATCCGCTTCACGAGCCCCGGATCTCGCCGGCTGCCGCGAGACTTAGGGTTCACGAATACCGCAAGCACGCGCTTCAGTCGTCGCCCGGGGGTTCGTCGCCGCCTGGAGGATCGTCGCCTTCGGCGTCGGCGCCCGCGGTCGCCTCGCTGATCTTGGGGTACCACTGCTCGAAAACCGAGGCGATTTGCCGGGCCTGCTTCTCGCTCGAGATGTTGAACGACGACTGCTTGCGATAACTGCCCTTGCTCTTCTTGAACCGAACGATGGCCATCTTCGGCGCGCGAAACTTGCCGCTCTTTCGATCGAGCTCCTGAAACAGGAACATCATGGTCGCCCAGCCGCCCTTCGTCAGCACGACGCGGTCGAGCTCCTTGCGGACCAGGGTCCCGTCCTCTTCGTAGTCGTAGGTCAGTTCATCCAGGGTCTCGGCCATCGAACGGGCTCCGGGTTGCGGGTTGGCTGGTGCACCAATGTGCTAGCGGAAGGCCGCCTCGACGGCGGCCCTGTCCGCCGGCGAAAGATCGACGAACTCGATGCCCATGCCAGGCGGCTGATCGGGCGTCGCGCCGCGCGATACGCGGACCACGCGCCCGCGGGCCTGAATCGTCGACTTGCTGCCCGGCAACTCGATGCTGAGCTTCAAAACCTCACCGACCTCGAACAGCAAGTCGGAGCAGAGAAACGCGCCCCCCGCCGAGATGTCGGCCGCGCCAAAACGAATGGCGCCTCTCACCTTGTTCGCCTCGTCGCTGACCACGACGGGCAGCTCGATTGTCCGACGCGAATGCTTGCGCATGTCACGTCGGACATGTGCCTTGTTCAAGGGGCCAGCTCCACCAGGGTGGCGGCCCGAACCTCGACGGCGATTCGCGAGTCGGCGGACGCATAGTGGCCATTGATCCGCCGGACGAGGTCGAGCGACGCGACGACGGACCGGCCGGGGGCGGCCCCGGTCGCCGCGATCAACCCAGCCAGCAGCTGATGCGAGATCACGAACGAGCTCGCGCCGGCGTGAACGGCGTCGGCAGGAACGTGACAGATCAGCGCCACTGTCGCCCCGAGCGGCCGCAGCTCGATCGAGCTGTCCCCGGTGCCGACAGCCACCAGGCCGAGGTTGAGCTCACCCGCGACGGGGATGGCGTCGCTCGGCGACGGCACTTCCCCGTTGATGGCCATGATCTGGCCAGCGGTGGGAACCGGCACGGACACGGCGACGGTCGTTCCGTCGACCGCGGTGTCTCCCGTGACGCGAAGCTGCTCCGGCCACGCGCCGAGCGCGAGCGGGCCGGCCTCTGAGACCACTCCTCCGATCGACGGGGCGACGTCAGGGAACAGGCGAGGCGACAGCCGGATCGGGGGGATCACCTCGCCCACCGAGATCGCAGCGCCGCCGAACTCCTCGAGCTCGATACCGTGATCGCCGGAGGCCAGGGTCGCGGCCGCGTCGTTGATATCCCGCATCGCGCAGTCACGCCCGGGGCCGGTGTCGCCCAGCGGATCGACCAGCGCCATGACATCGGAGGCGGAGACCCCCGAGAACGCGGCGCGGAAACCAAGGATGGTGAGGGTCGGCTGCTTCTGCGGAGCGACGTCGATGCGCAGAGAGAGCGCCGACATCCGGGCGCTGGGGGCGGCCGAGGCGTCGAGCGCCCGCGACGAACCGTCGCACGCCAATCCCCACGCCGCCAGGGACCCGAGCGCGAGCGACCATCCCACCTTACCCAGCCGCGACCGCCCTCCGGTCGGGCGCGCCGGTACGCGGTGGCCGACCGGGCGCGACCAGACAACGCCGACTCGGACGCGGGAGGCAGGTTGGGTTGTGGAAAGCCGGCTCATCAGAATCCGTTCAAAGGCCTGACATCATACAGGGCCTCTGCACTTTCGGCCATCTTCTGGTAGGTAGATGTTCCCCATGTCGCGCATACGTCCCGAGGAAGTCCGCGAGCTGGCCGCCCTGGCGCGCCTCGCCCTGACCGATGACGAAATCGACCGCATGGCCCAGGACCTGGGCGCGATCCTGGGCCACGTGGACGCCCTTCGCGAGCTCGACACGGCCGCCACCGAGCCGATGACGCACGCCGTTCCGTTCGACTGTCCGCTGCGGCCGGACGAGGTGGGCGTGTCGCTCACCGTGGACGAGGCGCTCGCCAACGCGCCCCGGCGGGAGGCGAGCTTTTTCCAGGTGCCGCGCATCGTGAACAAGGGCGGCGCTGGCGGCGGACCCGGGGAGGAGGCGTAGCGTGGGCGCCCCGGATATTCGTGGCGTGAGCATCGCGTCGCTGGCCGAGTCGGTTCGCTCCCGCAAGGTCAAGGCGCGGGAGCTGACGGAGGCCTACCTCGACCGCGTGGCCGGGCTCGACGGCGCCCTCGGGACCTATTTGCTCGTGGACGCCGCGGGGGCGCGCCGGAAGGCCGACGCGGTCGATCGGGCGCTCGCCGCCGGCGATCAGGTGGGCCCGCTCGCCGGGGTGCCCATCGCGCTCAAGGACATCTTCGTCACGAAGGGGCTCGAGACCACGTGCGCGTCGCGCATCCTGAGGGGCTTCGTGCCGCCGTTCGAGTCGACCGTGTCACAACGCCTGGCCGACGCGGGCACCGTGATGCTGGGCAAGCTGAACATGGACGAGTTCGCCATGGGATCGTCCAACGAGAACAGCTCGCGCGGTCGGGTGCGGAATCCGTGGTCGCTCGCGCACGTCCCGGGCGGCTCATCCGGGGGCTCGGCAGCGGCGGTGGCGGCGTCGCTGTGCGCGGGCTCGCTCGGCACGGACACGGGCGGCTCGATCAGGCAGCCCGCGGCCCTGTGCGGCATCGTCGGCATGAAGCCGACCTACGGCAGGGTGTCGCGCTATGGGGTGATCGCGTTCGCGTCGTCGCTGGACCATCCGGGCCCTTTCGGACGAACGGTGGACGACGTGGCCACGCTGCTGGAGATCATCGCCGGGCCCGATCCGCGTGACGCGACCAGCGTCCCCGCGCCGGTGGGCAGATATCGCGCGGCCGTGAAGGCTGGCGTCGCGGGGCTGCGCATCGGGGTGCCGGCCGAGTACTTCGGGGCGGGGATGGACCCCGAGATCGACGCCGCGGTGAGGGCCGCGATCGACGAGCTCGGGCGCGCGGGCGCGACGATCGTGCCGTTGTCCCTGCCGCACACGAAGTACGCCATCGCGACGTACTATTTGATCTGCACCGCGGAGGCGGCGTCGAACCTGGCGCGCTACGACGGCGTGAAGTACGGCTACCGGGCGCCCGATGTCCGCTCGCTGGAGGAACTCTACACGCGGACCCGCGGCGAGGGGTTCGGGCTCGAGCCGAAGCGCAGGATCATGCTCGGGACGTACGTGCTCCGCTCGGGCTACTACGACGCCTACTACGGCCACGCCCTGAAGGCGCGGCGCAAGGTCGCCGATGATTTCACGGCGGCGTTCGCCGCGTGCGACGCGATCGTGACGCCCACGTCGCCGATCCCGGCGTTCAAATTTGGCGAGAAGACGGCGGATCCCTTGCAGATGTACCTCGCCGACGTCATGACCGTGGCGGCGAACCTCGCGGGCGTGCCTGCCTTGTCGCAGTGTTGCGGCTTCACGAAGGCCGGCCTGCCCATCGGCCTTCAGGTCATCGGTCGCCCCCTCGACGAGGAGATGGTGTTTCGGGTGGCGGGCGCCTACGAGGCCCGCACGAGCTGGCACGCGCGACTGCCTTCCGATTCACCGTCCGCCGATCTCGCAGGAGGTGCAACGTGAGCGTCGAGTCGCAGGTCCAAGCGAGCGCCGGAGCCTCGAGCGAGCTCTCCGGCAAGCTGTCGAAGTACGAGACCGTCATCGGTCTCGAGGTCCACGCGCAGCTCGCCACACGGTCGAAGATCTTCTCCTGGTCGAGCGCCGCGTTCGGGGCGGAGCCGAACGCGTCCACGGATCCGATCTGTCTCGGGATGCCGGGGACGTTGCCGGTGCTGAACCAGGCCGCGGTGCTGTCGGCGGTGCGGCTCGGTCTGGCGGTGGGCAGCCACATCCGCCCGCGCTGCCGGTTCTCACGGAAGCACTACTTCTATCCGGATCTCCCCAAGGGGTTCCAGATCTCGCAGTTCGACGAGCCGATCTGCGAAGGGGGGACCATCCGCTTTCGCGTGCGGGGGGAGCCGCGCGCCGTGCGCCTCGAACGCATCCACATGGAGGAGGACGCGGGCAAGAACCTGCACGCCGCCGCCGGCGTCAGCTTCGTCGACTACAACCGCGCCGGCGTCCCCCTGTGCGAGATCGTCAGCAAGCCGGACGTGCGGTCGGCGGAGGAGGCCGCCGAGTACCTGCGCGCCCTGCGCACGCTGGTGCGTTACCTCGGCGTGTGCGACGGCAACATGGAGGAGGGCTCCCTCCGCTGCGACGCGAACGTGTCGCTGCGCCTGCGCGGCGAGGCCAAGTTCGGCACCCGCACCGAGATCAAGAACATGAACTCGTTCAAGAGCGTGCGTGACGCCATCGAGCACGAGGTGCGGCGGCAAGCGACGCTGCTCGATCGCGGGGAGCGCATCATCCAGGAGACGCGACTCTGGGACGCGTCGCGCGGGGTGACGGCGGCGATGCGCTCGAAGGAGCAAGCGCACGACTACCGCTACTTCCCCGAGCCCGACCTCCCGCCGCTGGCGCTGTCGGAGGCGTACCTGGCGGACGCGCGCGCCTCGCTGCCCGAGCTGCCCGAGGCGCGCTACGATCGCTACACCGCCGAGGGGTTGTCGCCGCAGGACGCGGGGGTGCTGGTCACCGAGCGCGAGATCGCCGACTACTTCGACGCCACCGTCGCCGCCGGGGCCGCGGCCAAAATATCGGAGAAGATCTCGCCCAAGAAGGCCGCCAACTGGGTCATCAACGAGGTCCTCGCCCGCGTCGACGATCCCCGTCGCCTCGCCGACGCCGCGATGCCCGTGCCCGCGCTGGCGCTCGCCGAGCTGATCGGGCTCGTCGAGGCGGGGACGCTGTCCGGCAAGCTCGGCAAGGACGTCTTCCTCCGCATGTGGAACGAGCGGCGCCGCGCCGCCGACATCGTCGCCGCCGAGGGGCTGGCCCAGGTGTCGGACACCGGCTCCATCGAGGAAGCCTGCAAGCGGGTCATCGCCGGGCACCCCGAGGAGCTCGCGCGCTACCGCGGCGGCGACAAGAAGTTACTCGGGTTCTTCGTGGGGGCCGTGATGAAGGAGACGGGCGGGAAGGCGAACCCCAAAGGCGCGAACGAGATACTGAGGCGCCTCCTCGACCAGGGAGTCTGAGGTGGCGGGGGTCCGGTTGTCCGCCCGGCAGCGACCACCGCGACACCCCGACGTGCTCTCGCCGCTGTTCTGGACCGGGGAGCGCGTGGCGATCCTGGATCAGCGCCTGCTGCCGCAGGAGGAGCGGTGGACCGCCTACGACGACGCGGACGACATCGTGCGGGCGATTCGCGAGATGGAGGTGCGCGGCGCGCCGGCCATCGGCTGCGCGGGCGCGTTCGCCGTCGCGCTGGCCGCGCGCCTGAACCCGCCGGCCCCCGAGCTGCGCCACCGCATGCGCGCCATCGCGTCGGCGCGACCCACCGCCGTGAACCTGAGCCTCGCGGTCCACCGCATGGCGAACGCGCTCTTCAGCGACGGAGATCCCATCGTCGAGGCGGAGGCGATCTGGGAGGAGGATCTGGCGGCCTGCCGGGCCATCGGCGCCCACGGGGCGACCCTGCTGCCCGATGAGGCGACCGTGCTCACGCACTGCAACGCCGGCGCGCTGGCCACCGCCGGCTACGGGACGGCGCTCGGCGTGATCCGGGCGGCCTGTGCGGCGGGGAAGCGGATCCGGGTGCTTTGCGACGAGACCCGGCCGTGGCTGCAGGGCGCGCGGCTTTCCGCGTGGGAGCTCGCCCAGGACCAGATCGACGTCGAGGTCATCGTCGACGGCGCCGCCGCGCACTTCCTGTCGCGGGGCGAGATCGCGGCGGTGATCGTGGGGGCCGACCGCATCGCCGCGAACGGCGATGTCGCCAACAAGATCGGCACGCTCGGCGTCGCGACGGCGGCGGCCGCGTTCGACGTGCCGTTCTACGTCGCCGCGCCGTCCACCACGTTCGATCGGGCTGCCGCGGATGGCTCGGGCTTCCCGATCGAAAATCGTGCCGCCGACGAGGTGGTCTTCCTCGCCGGGCAGCGCCTCGTGTCCCCTGGCGTCGGCGCGCGCAACCCCGTCTTCGACGTGACCCCCGCGCGCTATGTCACCGCGCTCGTCACCGAGACGGGACTGCTGCGCCATCCCTACGCCCTGTGACGAAAGATATACTCCCCCATGACCCGTTTTCATCTCGACGGATACTGGAGGCACGGTGTTCAGCCCCGCCAAAGGTCCCAAGCCCGCCAATGACGTGGCGTCCCCGGCGGCCGGGGACCACGCCCGCGACGAGATGAAGCTCGTCGCCCGCGCCGCGCGGGCGGGGGACGAGCGCGCGGCGCGCACGTTGTTGAGTGGTCTCGGTCCCGCCATGTTGCGGGTCATCCGCAAGATTCTGGGGGGGACGGATCGAGACGAGCACGACGTGTTGCAGGACGCGATGTTCGGGCTGATGAAGGGGCTGGGCGGGTTTCGCGAGGAGTGCTCGGTCATGCACTTCGCCTGTCGAGTGGCGGTCATGACGGCGCTCGCGGCGCGGCGGCAACGGCGCGCTCGAGGGTGGGTCGCCGAGGCGCAAGAGTCGGGGGACGTGGTGGAGCGTGTTCCCAGCCGCGCGCCCGATCCGGCGGCGGAGACGGAGGCGGCCGCGCGGCGCGCCGTGCTGTGGAGGCTGCTCGACGCCCTGCCCGTGGCGCAGGCCGAGGCGTTGGCCCTCCATTGCATCGAGGGTCTAACCGTCGAGGAAGTGGCCGCCGCCTGTGGCTGTCCGACCGAGACCGTCAAGAGCCGACTGCGCACGTCGAAGGCGGCCCTCCGGGGTTCGATCGCGACGGATCTCGTGGCCCGGGACCTGCTGATGAGGGGGCCGTGACCGTGGGAGGCTCGCGCTATGTTCCGTGCGATCGCGGGGTCGCCATGGCCCGGGGCTCGTTCACCGAGGCGGAGCGTCGCGCGCATGAGGCGCACGTTTCGTCGTGTGACGACTGTCGAATGCTCGCCCGGCTTCACGCGGACGTGACCGTGCTCGGTGACCTGCGGCGGGGAGACGAGAAGGTCGTTGCTTCCGCGGTGGAGGGCACGCTCGCAAGACTCGACCGCACGCGGTCTGCGGCTGGTGGCCGGCGTCGCGCGATGCCGGGACTACTGGTGGTCGTCCTCGTGGCAGGCAGCAGCGCGGGCGCGTTCGCCGCGCGCAGACAGCTGGCGTGGCTCGCGTCGGCGACCGGGGAGGTTCTGTTCGCGAGGCGTCGCACGCCTCCGGATCGCGCCGCTGCCGAGGCTGCCGTTCGCGCCAAACGTGGGATCCGGGTGGCGGCTGCCGGGACAGAGCCGATCCCGGCACGGTTCCCGGAGCCTGCGCCTGGGCCCGCAGCGCCGCCTGTTCAATCGATCCCGCAGCGGAAGGCCGCGCTCGCCGGGTCGCCTCGCCCGTCGTCGTGGCAGCGTTCGGAAGCGCGACCGATCGCTCTGCCCGCGGAAGCACCTGCGGGGACGTCGCCGGGGACCGGCTCTGCTCCCGACATCGAGGGCCCACGGCACAGCTTGGGGAGTCTGTCGTCCCCTGCGTCGCCTGAGTCCCGCTCGTCGCCCGCGTCTCGCCCGTTCTTGCTGCCGGTCCCTGGGGCGCGGCAACTTCTCGCCGACGGCACCGCGGCCCGCGCGCGTGGCGAGCGCGCCGTGGCGGTGGGTATCTTTGGGCGGCTGCAGTCGCGCTACCCCACCAGTCCCGAGGCGCTGGTGTCTTTGATTTCCTCGGGGCAGCTGCTGCTCGATCAGGGCGACTTCGCGGGAGCCCTGGCGGCGTTTGGTGCCTATCGCGAGCGTTCGCCTGCGGGCTCGCTCGCCGAGGAAGCGCTGGATGGCCTCGCGCGATCCTTCGCGGGGCTCGCGCGCTTCGACGAGGAGCGCCGCACGTGGCGCGAGCTGATGGCGCGATTTCCGCGCTCTGCCTACTTGCCCCGCGCCCGGGCGCGACTGCAGCTCTCGCAATGATGCGGGCGTTCCCGCGCGTGCGCCTGCCCGTTAGTGTGTGTTCCTCGGCCTTGGCGGCCCTCGTGTGTGTTGGCGCTTCGGCGGACGTGGGCGCCTCGCCAGCCCCGGGGCCGCAGGTGCTGGTGGTGCTGGCAGGCGATCGACCGGACGCAGGGAAGATGCAAGCAGCTGTCGCGAACCTGCTGGGCCTCGAAGGGATCGCGGTCATCTGGCGCCGCTCGTCGCGCCCGCCGACAGCCGAAGACCAGGTTGCCGACGACGAGGTCGCGAAGCAACCGAGGCCGGACCGTCGCGTCCTCGTCGACATCACGGAGCCCGCGATCGTGAGCCTGCGTCTCTTGACGACGACGACGGCGGGCGCGGTTGCGCCGGCTGCGCGGATCGTGGAGGCCTCTGTCCTCGACGAGGCCACGTGCGAGACCGTCGCCCAGATCCTTCGCTCCGTCGTGCTGGCTCCGGGTGAGAGCCCACCCGTTTCCGCCCCGGCCCCAGCGTCGGCGGTCATTGCCTCGGCATCGCCGTTGCCACCGCCTGAACCACCCAGCGTGGCTAGGAGGCGCAGGTTCGAGCTTCGCTCGGGTTACGTGGCGGCCGCTTCCATAGGCGACCTGGGGTGGCTGTCCGGCGTCACGCTGGCGGGGTCGTGGGCACTCATGCAGGGCGCGGGCTCGCCCATCGTCGTCCTCGGGCTAGGCCGCGTCACCGGCGATTTCGCGGCGCTAGACGCGCCCGCCAACGCCGACCTCGCGATCTGGTCCGCGCGCGCGGGCCTCGGATGGGAACATTCCTGGGGGAAGCGCTGGTGGGTCGCGGCCGAGACCAGCGTCGGCCCGGACTGGGTCGCGGTCACCCCGCGCACCAACGGCGCCACCGGCGACTTCATGCTGGCGGGCGACCAGCGCGCCGTGCGATTGGCCTTTCGCCCGCTCATCCGCGGAGAGGTCGCCCTGGCCGGTCCGCTGCTCCTGTTCCTGCAACTGCACGCGGATGTGATGCCGGAAGCGCGAGCGAACGTGGTCGAGGGGACCGTCAGTCGCACGTACACCGTCCAAGGCCGAGCCGACGTCGCCGGGGCGATCGGTGTGGCGTTCAGGCCGTGACGCGCGCGTCGATGCCTCGGTTTCCAGCCGTTGGATACTGGAGGCGCATGAGAAAATCCGACCTCCTGACGGTTCCCGTTGCCATGGCGATGATCATCGGGGGGGCCGTGGGCGGCTGCCGGGACGTTTCATTCCACTTGGCCAGCCGCACGGGGACCGAGGCAGGTGGGGGCGCACCCGGCGGGTCGGGCGGCGGAAGTGACGCCGGTGTCGGCGGGGGCGGCGTTGGAGGCAGCGGTGGTGGCGAGGCAGTGGCCACGGGCGGCGAGAGTGGCGGTGGCGCGGCGGGAGCGACGGTGATCGCGACGGGTGGAGCGGGCCAACCAGCGTGTACAGATCCGCTAACGTTCGCGGATCCCGACCTCGAGGCCCAGGTGCGGCAGGCGATCGGCCTCCCAACCGGCCCCATCCATTCTGCCGACGTGGCGGAACTGACCGACCTGAACTTGGTAACGCCGAACGTGCCATCAATTCCAGGCATCTCGTCGCCCCTCGGTTGCGCCAACGCCAGCCTCGCCGCTTACTACGACGTGTCGCCCTCGGCTGATTCGTGGATAACATCCTTGGAAGGGGTCGAGTGCCTTCCTAGCGTTCAGAGGGTGTGGCTCGATCCCATCTGCGTCGATCTCGGGCCCCTGGCCCGGCTCCCGAATCTCACGGGCCTTTGGTTCGGCCCGACCGAGGAGCCGAACATTCCCCGGCTGCCCGGCGTGACGACTCTCGGTTACGTGGTCGCCACGTCCGCCAGCACGGCCGCCCTGCTGCGATCCCTGCCGTCGTTGACGGCTATCGGAGGGGGGCTACCCGGAGCGTTCGGCTTTGGGTCCGACAGGGGAAATCTCGATTTCAGCACCGCTGACGAACGGGCGGCGCTCGCGGAGCTGACGAATCTCACCCAGCTGGAATTGACCAACCAGACTGACCTTTCATTCGTTGCGGGGCTCACGCGGCTGAGGACACTCGCGGTCGGGTCTGGGGTCCAAGACATCTCGCCGCTCTCGGGCTTAGTTGGGCTCGTGCATCTCGTGCTGGACAACAATCCAATCAGCGACCTGGCACCCCTGGTGGCGAACCCCGGACTCGGGACCGGTGACGACGTCTCGATCCTCAACGCCAAGCTGAACTGCGCCCAGCAGCAGAATAACATCGCGGCGCTCCGGAGCCGCGGAGTCAAGGTCATCACCGATTGTCCTTAGATCGGTATGGCGTTCAGGCCGTGACGCGCGAAGAGATGCCTCGGTTTCCAGACGCCGGATACTGGAGGCGCATGAGCAAATCCGCCCTCCTGACGGTTCCCGTTGCCGTGGCGATCGTGATCGGGGCGGCGGTGGGCGGCTGCCGGGACGTTTCATTTCGGCTGGCGAACCGAACGGGAACCCAGGCAACTGGGGGTGCTGCCGGTGGCCTAGGCCGAGGAGGTGACACCAGTTTCGGAGGTGGCGGCGGAGGAGACGTCGGCGGTGGAGGTGACACCAGTTTCGGCGGCGGCGGAGGTGGTGCTGGCGGCGCGACCGTAGCCACGGGCGGCCAGGGTGGCGGTGACGCAGGGGGCGCGGCCGTGATCGCGATGGGTGGAGCGGGCCAGCCAGCGTGTACAGATCCGCTGACGTTCGCGGATCCCGACGTCGAGGCCCAGGTGCGGCAGGCGATCGGCGTTCCAACCGGCCCCATCCACCCCGCCGACGTGGTGGGATTGACCGACCTGAATCTGGTCTTGTCAAACGTCCCACCAAATCTGGACTTGTCGTCGCCACTCAGTTGCGGCAATTCGAGCTTGTCAGTCTACTACGACCTGTCGCCATCCTCGACCGATTCACTAATAACTTCCCTGGCTGGAGTCGAGTGCCTTCCGAGCGTTCAGAGGGTCTGGCTCGATCCCATCTGCGTCGATCTCGGGCCCTTGGCCCAGCTTCCGAACCTCACGGGCCTCTGGTTCGGCCCAACCCTGGAAACGAAAATTCCCCGGCTGCCCGGCGTGACGATTCTCGGCTACGTGGCCGCCACGTCCGCAAGCACCTCCGCCCTCCTGCGGTCCCTGCCGTCGTTGAAGGCAATCGGGGGGGGGTTACCCGGAATCTACGATTTCGGCGCCGGGTGGTGGGGATCTCTGGATTTCAGTTACGCGGACGAACGGGCGGCGCTCGCGGAGCTGACGAATCTCACCCAGCTGGAATTGTTCAGTGGAAGTGACATTTCGTTCGTTTCTGGGCTCGCCCAGTTGACCAAGCTGGTCCTCGGATACGGCATCCAAGACATCTCGGCCCTCGCCGATTTGACGGGATTGACGTCCTTGGATCTCAGCGACAACAAGATACAAGATATCTCGGCGCTCTCGGGTCTGGTTGGTCTCGTGCACCTCGTTCTGGACAACAATCCGATCAGGGACCTGGCACCGCTGGTGGCGAACCCCGGACTCGGGACCGGTGACGATGTTTCGATCCTCAACGCCAATTTGAACTGCGCCCAGCAGCAGAATAACATCGCGGCGCTCCGGAGCCGCGGAGTCACTCTCAAGACCGATTGTCCCTGAACGGCCCTTGGCCCAGGGTGCCCGGGCCGGCGCGACGTGACGGAGCGCGCCCGGAGGTCCACGTTGACGGGCCCCCGATGATCGAGGATCATTGAGCGTTCGTCTCGCTCGAGCGTGAAGCCGTCCCAGGCTCCCCGCGAATCCTGCCCCCCCCATTCGCTTCCGGGTTTCTCGCACGCCGAGGAGGTTCCCGAATGAAATTCGAAGACCGCCGAGGCGCGCGCGTCCGCGGGTTCGCCGCGCTTCGCTCGACGCTCGTCAGCGCGCTCGTCCTCGCCGGATGCGGCGAGCTGGGCGCGCCGGGGCAAGGCACGCCCGGGATGGGAATGATCAGCGACGACGGCGCCCTGAGAGGTGAGCTGGCCGTCTACATCGCCGATGGTCCTGACGGCCAGAGCGAGACGCACTACGCCCTGCGCGCCCCCTCGGGCCTGGAGCGGGCCCTGCTCTTCGATCACGATCCGGATCTCGACCCGGGCATCGAGCTCGCGGTGTGGGGCACCGACTCCTCCGAGGGGCTGCGGGTGACCTCGTTTCAGCCCGTCTCTCCCTCCACCGAGCAGAAGGCCTCGGCGCTGCTGACGGGCACGCCCTACGCCCCGCGATCGTTCGCGTTCGTGCTGGTCGACCTCGGCCAGGGGTTCAACCCCGCCATCGCCGCGAGTGATGTCCTCGGGCGGATGATCAACAACGCCGACTCGATTCGCAACTACTACATCAACGACTCCTACGGCCTTCAAGACATCACGACGCAGGTCTTCGGGCCCATCTCGTACACCTTGAACGGGTGCGCGACGAACGGGAACGCCACCGGCCCCGGGCAGCTCGCGAGCGATCTGCGCGCGACGATCCCCGGCACGTTCCAGCACTACCTGTGGTACTTCGGCAGCTATCAGCCCTCGTGCATGTGGGCGGGCCTCGCGTCGGTCGGCACCCCCGACAAACCGTCGAAGGACACCTGGTACAACGCCTCCACGAACTGCATCGTCCTCGTGCAGGAGCCGGGCCACAACTTCGGCATGCAGCACTCGTCGTCGCTCACGTGCCCCGGCGCATCTTTCGCCGACAACCTCACCACCTGCACCGCCTCCGAGTACGGCGATCTGTACGATCCGATGGGGAACGGCTGCCGCCACATGAACGCGTGGCAGAAGACTTATCAAGGTTGGTTCGGAGGCTGTAACGGGGTCGCCGTCACCTCGAGCGGGTCCTTCACGCTGCTGCCGTTCGAGAACCGCTGCGATGGCGCCCAGTTCTTGAAGATCAAGGCGCCCAAGGCGCGAACGTTCATGCGTCCGGCGGCCGGCGGCGGCATGGCGACGACGGAGACCCTCGCTTACTACTACGTCGAGCTGCGAACCCCCGTCGATTTCGACGGCATGCTCGGCAACCGCGCGGCCCTCACGCCCCAGGTGTTGATTCACGCCGCCGACGACATTCACACCCGCGCCCAGAGGGGCGTGCACACGTACCTGCTCGACATGACCCCCAGCACGACCGGCGCCCGCGGGTTCACGGACGCGGCGCTTGCGGTGGGCAGCACCTTCAATGATCCGGCCGGCGGTGTCAGCATCACCACGACCGCGGTCAGCGCCACGCAAGCCACCATCACCGTCACCATCGCCGGTGGCACGGGCGCTCCGACGTGCCTCGACGGCACCACGTTCGCGGCGCCCGGGCCGGGACCCGAGGCGTGCACGGCAGCACCCGTCGGCGCGGGCGGCATCGGCGGCGCGAGCGCGACGGGAGGCGCGTCCGGTTCTGGGGCGGGCGGCGTCGCGGGGCCGTCAGGGACCGGGGGTCTGGGCAGCGGTGGGGCGCTGGGCACGGGGGGAACCCCCGGCACGGGTGGGACCCCGGCCGCCGCGGGCAGCGGTGGTTCGCGAGGAACCGGAGGGGCAACGATTCTCGGGACGGGGGGCGAGGGGTCAGGAACGGGTGGCGGCGATGGGCAGGCCTCGGGAGGCGCGTCCGCGAGCGGCACCGGGGGCGCCGCCCCGCCGGGCGCCGCGCCCGCGCAAAGCCTGGTGAGCGGCGGATGCCAGTGCTCCACCGGATCGGAGCCGCTCAGCTGGCCGGCGAGCGGTCTATCGCTCGGGCTGTTCTCGCTCATGGGCGCGCCCCGCCGGCGCCGCCGCCGCCGGTAGCTTCGATATTTCAGTTTCTCCAATTTCTATCCCCGCGACGGAGGTCACGATAAAGTCGCGACGCCCGTGCCCTTTCGTCACCCTTTCATCGCGGCCTTGGTGGTCATCCTCGCGACGGGGCGCCTGGCAATCGCGGGCGAGGCAGGCGAGCCTGTGCGCGACGCGCCCGCGCGGCCGTCGCCCCGGGGCGTGAAGGCGCTGCGGACGAACGTCGCGCCCGTCCTCGACGGCCGGCTCGACGAGCCCGCGTGGGCCGCCGCCCCGGGCACCTCGGATTTCACCCAGCAGTCACCCTCGGGCGGGGCGGCGCCGTCCGAGCCGACCACGTTCAGGGTGCTCTACGACGACGAGGCCGTCTATTTCGGGTTCGACTGTCCTCAGACGCGGACGCCGGTGATCGGGCGACTGACGAGGCGCGATCAGGACTCGGAGAGCGATTGGGTCTGGTTTCAGATTGACAGCCGGCGCGACGGGCGCACCGCCGCCTTCTTCGCGGTGAACGTCGTGGGGGTGGTCGCGGATGGCATAACGAGGGACGCTCCGACGGGGTCGGTCACCAGCTGGGAGTGGGACGAAAACTGGGAGGCGCACACGGCCCGGACCGCGAACGGCTGGTCGGCCGAGATCAAGATCCCGTTGCGTATCCTGCGCTTCACGCCGGATCTCGCCGTCCAGAGCTGGGGCTATTCGGCCGTGCGCTTCATCGCGGCCCGCCAGGAGACCGACGTGTGGCCGTTCATCCCCCGGGAGGCGGCGGCCCCCATCGCGTACTTCGGTCGTCTGGAGGGGCTCGAGGGCCTGAAGTCGGGCGAGCCGATCGAGCTGCGACCGTTCGTGCTCGGGCGCGAGCGGCGGACCGGCGCCGATCCGACGGTGGCCGCGAGCGGCTTCGACACGGGCGTCTCGGCGGGGCTGGACCTCAAGCTGCACCTGACCCCGTCGCTGACCCTCGACGCCGCGGTGAACCCGGACTTCGCGCAGGTCGAGGCCGACGAGCTGACCTTCAATTTTCTCGCGCGCTACGAGATCTTCTATCCCGAGAAGCGCCCCCTGTTCCTCGAGGGCGCCGAGCAGTTCACGACGCCGCTGCCGCTGTTCTATTCGCGCCGCATAGGCGCCTCCCCCGCGACGCCGACATTGCTCGGAGGCGCCGGGATCAACGGCGCGGGGGAGCGCTTCGTGCGCGTCCCCGAGGCGGCGACGATCTACGGGGCAGCGAAGCTCATCGGACGCGTCGGCGACGCGTGGACCCTGGGGACGTTCTCGGCGTTGACGTCGAAGAACGAGTATCAGGTGATTCCTCCTATCCCGGGGTCCGCGGTGCAGTCCCGCACCGCGGAGCCGCTCACCGCGTTCAACGTCCTGCGCCTGCGGCGCGACCTCGGCAACGGGCAGATCGGGCTCGTCGGCACGGCCACCTCGCGCTTCGAGCAGACCGGTCAGAACCGCACCTGCCCCTCGGGCGTCACCACCGTCGACCCATCGGATCGCTGTTTTCGCGACGCTTACGTGGGCGGGGTGGACGCCATCTGGCGATCCCAGGGCGGGGACTACCTGGCGTCCGGCCAGCTCGTCGGCGGGGTGGTCGAGCACGGTCAACCGGACATCCAGCTCGACGGGACTCGGATCGATTCGGGTTCCCGCGGCGTCGGCGCCTGGTTTCGCGTGGCGAAGGACGGGGGGAGCCCGGTGCTCATGGATCTGACGTACACGGGGATTGGCCGTCGCCTGATGTTCAACGATCTGGGCTTCATGCAGCGGCAGAATCTGCACGAGCTGAAGGGGGGCTTCGAGCTGCGTTCCCTCGAGCCTGGGCGCCTGACGCTGGAGCGCCACGCGCGCCTGGACGTCACCTCCGATCGCAGCCTGGACGGGCTCGACCTGGGAACGACCGTGGAGCTGGGAACAACGGTGCGGCTGAAGAATTTCTGGGCCCTCCACCTGGCCGCCGAGGCATCGCCAGAGCGTTTCGACGATCGAGAGGTCGGGGACGGCACGGCCCTCGAGCGCGCGCTGTTCGTCGGGGGAAAGGCAGAGCTCTGGACGGATCCCCTGCGGCTGCTGTCGGTCTACTTGAAGGGTGAGACGCGGTTTCTCGCCTCCGGCACCTTCGTCAGCGCCCAGTCCACGCTGACGGTCCGCCCGCTGTCACAGTTTCAGGTCGAATTGACGCCGCAATTCGCCTACTCGCGCGGGGAGCCCCGCTATGCCTGGCACTCCTCCGTGGGGGTGTTCGGCCGGCTGCGCGCCAGCAGCGCGGGCGCGACGTTCAAGGCAAGTTACACGTTCACCCCCCGCCTCTCGCTGCAGACGTACGCTCAGCTCTTCCTCTCCGCCGACCACTACTACGATTTCTCGACGGCGCCCGTGGGCCCGGGTACGCGGGTGCGCCTCGGGGACCTGGTGGCGTCCGGGACGAACCCGTCGGATGCGGACTTCGAACAGGCCGCCTTGAACATGAACGTCGTGCTTCGCTGGGAGTACCGCCTCGGCTCGACGCTCTTCGTCGTGTACAGCCGCTCGCAGGCGCCCGACGTCAGGCTGGGGGACTTCGAGCCCGCTGCGTTACGCCCCCGCGACATCGGGCGGGTTCCGGCCGTGGACATCCTCCTCGTCAAGCTGTCCTTTTGGTGGGCCATCTGAGCCCGGACGGCTACGCCGCGTCGCTCTACGGCCCCGGGAAGCCTTGCCGGCGCCGCCCCTACTGTTTTCTCTCGCTCTGGACTAAAATGCCCCCTTCACCAAACTTGGCTTTTCCAAAAAGATCTACCCGACCTCGGCGAACGGCGTCTCAGCGCGCGGCCGAGTGGAGCACAAAAGCATGAAAGCTCGTCCGGCAGTCCGAAGCGTCGCTCGTGTGGTGTTTGTCTCGTCCTTCATGTGGGCCGTCGTGGCGAGCCTCGCCTCGCCCGCGCGCGCGCAGTCGTTGCGGCCGAACATCATGTTCATCTTCGACACGTCGGGATCGATGGCGGAGAACGCCGCCGGCACGAACGTCGGCGAGGGAACCAACATCTGTCCCAACGTCGGGACCACCAGCCGGACCTACAACCTCAAGCAAGCCCTCCGTTCTGCGCTTCAGCAGGTGGGCACGGACGAGGCGAACTTCGGCCTCATGTCCTTTCCGCTTGTTCAAGGGACGACGTATGACGGAGCCTGCACGGTCAACAACAGGCTTCATATCCCATCGGGCCATTACACCGGTGGGCCGCAGGTCACGGTCACCACGCCCAACCGGATCAACGACAACAAGAACCTCGCCAACAACGTCTTCGACGTCGGCTGTTTGATGTCGACGAACACAGGGAACGAGACCGCGTTCGGGCCGTGGTTCAGCACGGGCGCCGGCGAGGTCATCCGCGTCGGTGTCACCACCGCCGCGCCCGGGGCGGTGCCCACCGCTGCGAACTACGATCCGGCCGACGGCAACATCCCCGAGATCTACCGCTGGATCGACGACGTCGAGCTTCCCCTGGCGGCCGGCCCGGTCACCGATCCCGAGCTTCACGCGCTCGGGTTGACGCCGCTCGGGCGGTCGTTCTTCTACGCGCGGACCTACTTCGACGGGCTGATCAAGCCCAACGATCCCAAGGCGAGCTGTCGTCAAAACGTGGTCATCATGATGACGGACGGGGCTGACACCTGCGATGACAACACCGCGCCTGACGGGTCGTTCAACACCACCGACTGCACCGGGGGCGGTAACTACGACTACTATCACCCGGTCGCGCAGGCCTGCCGCCTGTTTCGCACGTCCGGCATCCGGGCGTACCTGGTCACGGACACGGGCTTGTCGGCGGCGGAGCTGGCCACCGCCGATCGCATCGCCAACGCGGGCGGCACGACCGCCGCGATCCGGGTGTCGCTGAACGACGCCAACGCGGCGAAGGCGGCCATCGTGGGCATCATCGCCTCGACGGTTCCTCCGTCGGAGGTCTGCAACGGCAAGGACGACAACTGCAACGGGCAGATCGACGAGGGCGTCTCGAACATGTGCCCTTACGACAAGACGAACCCCAACACCACGGACAACCTGCTGGGGACGGCCGCCAAGCACTGCGCCGTCGAGGTGGCCAACTGCCTCGACGACAACTGCAACGGGCAGATCGACGAGGGGTTTCCGCTGAACGCGTGCGGCCAGGGCGCCGGCTGCCCGATCCCGCCCGAGGTTTGCGACGGGATCGACAACAACTGCAACGGCGACGTGGACGAAGGCTTCGACGTCGGCGGCGCGTGCGACAACGGCCTGACGGGGACCTGCCGTCGCCTCGGCATCAAGGAGTGCTCCCCCGACAAGATGGGCGTGACCTGTAACCTCGGTGACGCGCCCGTCAGCCCCGAGATCTGCAACGGCATCGACGACGACTGCAACGGCATGATCGACGACGGGCCGCTGCCCGGTGTCGGGGTCGACTGCGGCATTCAGGGGCAGGGTTGCACCAAGGGCACCACCATCTGCATGAACGGGAAGATTGTCTGCACGGCGACGTCGAACCCGCAGCCCGAGGTGTGCAACGGCGTCGACGACGACTGCAACGGCATCATCGACGACGGCGTGTTCCCGGGCGTGGGGGACGCTTGCCTCTGCCCAGGCCTCACCCAGGCCGAGGTCGGCCAGGGAATGTGCCGCGCGGGGCGGCTGGTCTGCAAGGGCATGGCCGGCATCGTGTGCGACGGCTGTGTGCTGCCGCAGCCGGAGATCTGCGACGGGAAGGACAACGACTGCGACGGCGTCGGCGACAACGCAGCCATGTGTCCGACCGGCTTCGGCTGTCGCGACGGCGCGTGCGCGCTGCTGTGTCGCGCGGGGGAGTTTCCGTGCCCGCCGGGCTACGACTGCACCGACAACTATTGCGTCCCGAACCGGTGCAAGAACGTGACTTGTTCGACCGACAAGAAGTGCGACCTGGCCACGGGGAGCTGCGTCGACCTCTGTTACAAGGTCACCTGCCTGAGCGGTCAGACCTGCGCGGCGGGTAAGTGCCTCGACTGCTCGAACAGCGCCGACTTCGCCTGCCAGCCGGGCCAGACCTGCATAGGCCGGCAGTGCGTGACGGACAAGTGCTACGGTGTGAACTGCGACACGGCGGTGGAATACTGCGCGAACGGCGCCTGCATTCCCATCACCTGCTCCCCAGCCTGCGGCGCCAACCAGCGTTGCTTCGCCGGCCAGTGCCAGGCGTCACTCTGCACCGGCATGACGTGCGGGCCCGGCCTCTACTGCGATCCGCAGACGGGCAACTGCCTGCCGAACATGTGCGCGGGGAAGACGTGCGCGTACTGCGCGCCCGCCACGGGCGAATGCACGACGAATCCCTGCGGCAACGTCCAGTGCCCCCTGTGCTACGCCTGCGAGGTCGACCCGAACGGTCAGCCGTCGTGCCTGCCGCAGGGCGATTCGTGCGATGCCCTCAAGGTGCAGACCGGAAACACGGGTGGCGGCTGTGCGTGCAGCGTCGACGACACCCACGGCGCCTCGTCGGCCTGGGCCAGCTTGTTGGCGCTCGGGTTGTTCGCTCAGCTCGTCCGCCGGCGCCGCCGTCACCGCGCTTGATTCAGCGGATAACGGCGGTAGCGCCCGAACGCGGGCTGTTCCGTCCGTGCTAGATTGGGCGCCGGGTTTGGGGCATGGCGCTGCACGGTCGATACACGGTCGTTCGTAAACTCGCCAACGGCGGGATGGCGGAGATCTTCCTGGCGTCGCAGCAAGGCCACGAGGGCTTTCAGAAGCCCGTCGTCCTGAAGCGCATCCTCGGCACCATCTACTCGGATCCGCAGTTCCGCAACATGCTGATCGACGAAGCGCACATCTCGATGAGCCTCACGCACAGCAACATCGTTCAGGTGCTGGATCTGGGGCTCGCGGGGGGGCGCTATTTTCTGGTGCTCGAGCTCGTCGACGGCTGGGACCTCGGCCAGATCCTGCAGCGTGGGAAGGCGGCCGGGATGCCGCTGCCGCCGGAGCTGGGCGTCTTCGTGGCGACGGAGATTTGCCGGGCGCTCGCGTACGCCCACGCGAAGCGGGGCCCCGACGGGCAGCCGCTCGGCATCGTCCACCGCGACGTCAGCCCCAACAACGTCCTCATCAGCGAGCACGGCGAGGTGAAGCTGGCGGATTTCGGCATCGCCAAGGCGATGAACAAGCGCGAGCAGACGGGGACCGGCGTCGTGAAGGGGAAGGTCTCGTTCATGTCGCCCGAGCAGGCGCTGGGCCGGGCCATCGACGCCCGCTCGGACGTCTTCTCGCTCGGGACGTTGCTGTACCTCGCGCTGCTGGGCGTGCGGCCCTTCGACGGCTCCACCGACCTGGAGACCTTGCTGCGGGTGCAGCGCGGTGACTTCAAGCCGCCTTCCCGCGTTCGCCCGGACCTGCCCCCCGACCTGGCCCGCATCATCGAGCGCGCCATGCGCTTCTTGCCAGACGAGCGATATGCGTCGGCCGACGACATGCTCCTCGATCTCGAGAAGGTCTTGCGCGGGCAGTTTGGCGGGGTCGGACAGACGGAGCTGAAGCAGTATCTCGCCGAGCTCGGCCGCCTGGATGGCGTTCCCCCCATCGGTCGGGCGCACCCCCTCATCGAGGATGACCGCGAGGCGAGCGGGGGGGCGGCGCTGGTCGAGGGCAACGCCGTCGTCCTCGCGGACGCGAAGGACGATCTCGCCGACGAGCGCACCGATCTGGCCGAGCTGACCGAGGTGGACGGCCGTACGGGCGCGCGCTTCACGCGGCGGACCGTCGACCTGGGGCGCACGGGCTCGCCCCAGGGTGTCGGGGGGCGCGAGACGGTGTCGGGGCGCTCCGGACAGTACCCCGTCGACATGTTCAGCCGCGAGCTGACGCCCGGGCGGTCGACCCGGCGGATCGTCGAGGAGCTGTCCATCCCCGAGGGCGCCGTCCAGGAAGAGGCACCGGAGCGGTTTCGTCGCAAGAAGAGCAGGACCGGTCCGGTCCTGATGACGCTCCTGGTCCTGTGTGGCGCGGGCTTCGGCGTGGCCAGGTACCTGGGCCTCGTAGGCTCGCCGTTCGCCAAGGATGCCGTTCCGCCGGTCGTGGCGCCGTCACCCGCCACGGTGGCGCCCGCCGCGGCGCCGCCCCCGGTCCAACCGAAGCTCGCCGCCAGCCCACCCGGCGCCAGGGAAGCGAAGGAGGCCGCGAAGGAGGCCGCGAAGGAAGCGGCGAAGGAAGCGGCGAAGGAAGCGGCGAAGGAGGCGGCGGCAAAGGAAGCGAACGAAGCGCCGCCCGCGCCCGCCGCGCCGGATCCCGGAGCCGAGCCCGCCAAGCCAGCCGTCCCCCCGGTGGCGGCGGAGGCGCCCGCGGCGGTCGAGAAGCCCGCGGCCCACCGCGGCCCGAAGGGGGCCCGCGAGCGCGATGTGTTCAAGGAGAGCGCGAAGCGCGTGCGAAGTCTCTCCCAGGGGCTGGACCAGTTTCCGCCCGGCACAATTCAGCTCGCCCCGCCGACCACCGACACGCCGCAGTAGCAGCGGTGGCGGCCGGCTGAGGCGCCGGGCCTCGGGCGCTCGGGCCTCGGGCCTCGGACGGTCAGGCTGAGTCCCTGAGGTCCGAAGTCTGAGGCCCGCCTTTCAGGTTTCCGGCCCTTCCGTGTCTAAGGCCATGAAGCTGAAGTGACGACGAACGGGGTCCAACAAGGAGAGCATGATGAAGCCTGATTCCACGAAAATGCTATTTGCTATTGGTATCACTCTTGCGGCGGCGGCCGTCGGTTGTGGCAAGGAGGGCGCCGAGGATTTCGCCGATGGCGTTCCGCAGCAGCAGGACGTGAAGCTGGTCATCCCGGCGGGGGCGTCGCAGTCGAGCTCCCTCACGGCCGCCGACGGGACGACCGCCGTGCGCGGCGCGCTGCTCGGTGAGCAGGCTGAGTTCTACACGCTGACCCGCGACATCACGGGCATGGTGAACTCCGGCACCGCAAGCGTGCTGACGCTCGTCAAAACGATCACGGGGTACCCGCCCTCGTCGGTCGCCGCCGACACGGCCGTCTGGGGTCCCTTCACCGATCCGCTGTCCCCCAACACCTTCCGGCTGACCGTCAATCGGCTGGCGCCCGGGCAGTTCCACTATGTCCTCGACGGGAGGGCCAAGACCGCCCCGGATACGGCGTTCGTCACCGTCCTCTCGGGCACCCACAACAAGGTCGATCCCACCGCGCGCCGGCGCGCCAACACGCCCGACTACGGCAACGGCGACTTCCTGGTCGACTGGGACGCGATGCAGACCTTGCCCGAGCACGACACCAACGTGGGCAAGGCCGCGTTCACGTACAGCCGCCTCAGCCCTGCCTCGGACGTCATCATCGGCGTCACGTTCACCCAGGTCTTGGACAACGACACAGGAAAGCTGATCGACGCGACCTACGGCTATACCTCCACGCCGGGGATGGGGGGAAGCTTCGACTTCGAGCAGACCAAGGACATCGTGATGACGACCGCGGCCCTGGAGCAGCTCACCGTTCACAGCCGCTGGCAGGAGACGGGCGCCGGACGCTCTGACACCAAGATCACGGGCGGCGATCTGGCGGCGGCCCAGGCGACCCTGAACGAGTGCTGGGATTCGAACTTCCTCAGCGTCTACTTCACCACGAGCTGGGCCGATCCGACCAAGTCGTGGGGCGACGAAAGCGCGTGCGCGTTCGTGCCGGCCGTGTACGCTGCTCCTTGATTCATGGCATCCGGGCGTCGAGACCTGCGGGTGATCCCGGGCGGGCGCGCCGATCGGAAACTCCATCCGACCGGCGCGGCCGAGCCCGACGTACCGGGCCGGCGCGTGCCTGAACCGGGCGCCAGGACCGCCGATCTCCACGAGCTTTACACCCGGCACGGCGGCAGCGTCTACGGGCGGTGCTACTACCTGCTGAAGGAACGATCGAAGGCGGAGGACGCCATGCAGGACGTGTTTGCGAAGGCGCTGGATCACGCGGGGGGCTTCCGGGGCGAGTCGTCGCCCGCGACGTGGCTCATGACCATCGCCACCAATCATTGTTTGAACTTGATTCGCTCCGAGCGCGCGCCCTGGCACGCGCGGTTCGCCGTCGAGGAGGCCGGCAGGGTCAGCCGGTCGGCGCTCGACGGCGGTGGCGCTGGCCCGCGCTTGTTCGAGAACCGCGAGGCGGTGCGCCACCTCCTCGGCCGTGTGGACCCGGAGACGCAGGCGGCGGCGATTCACTACCACGTCGACGAGATGACGCTCGAGGAGGTCGCCGCGGCGCTCGGTCGTTCGATCCCCACGGTCCGCAAGCGCCTGGAGGCGTTCGCGGCGCTCAGCCACGAACCCGAAGGCGGCGAGAAAGGGACTTCACCATGACCGATGTGACGGGGCCGGCGCCGCCGTTCGACGTGAATGCGCGCGGTGGCGCGGGGGGGCACCCAGGCGAGATGAGGCTGCGGCGCCTGCTCGCGGACGAGCTCGCCGGGCAAGACAAAGAGGCGCTGGTGCTGCACGCGTCGGGGTGCGGAGAGTGCGCGCGCCGGCTCGAGGCGCTGCGCGCGGAGCAGCGGGCGTTCGAGGAACAGTTCTCCTTCGACCGGTTCGCGGCCGGCGTCGAGCGCGCGGCGCGCGTCCCGAAGCAGGTGCCCAGCGCCGCGCGGCCGGCGCGCTGGTGGCTGCGCCCGACCAGCACGCGATCGTTCGTGGGCATGTTCGGCCTGGGAGCGGTGGCCGCGACCATCGCGCTCATCGTGACCTCGCGGCCCCTGTTCGATGAGATTCGGCTTCGCTCGGCGGCGAACCTCGAGCGTGGCGCCAATCGCCTGAAGGGCGACGATCGCCCGAGCCTGACGATACGCATCGCCCCCCCGGACGACGGCCCGCAGCGGATCGCGGCCGCCGCGACGCCCGAGCCGCTGGCGAGGGGCGAGCGCCTGCGCATCGGGGTGCGGCCCGGGGGTCGTCAATACCTGTTCGCGATCTCCATCGACGACAAAGGGGTCGTGACCGGGATCTACCCCGAGGTCGGCGTCAGCGTTGCGCTCCCGCCGGCGGCTGGCCTTCAGTATCTTCCCGACAGCGTCGAGCTGACGGGGAGCGGCCTCGAACGCCTGGTCGTGGTGCTGTCCGACGAGCCGATGGAGCTGGACATCATGCAGCGGGCGGCCACCGCGGCGTTCGAAAAGAGCAAAGGCGATCTCGCCCGCATGCCGGACCTGGTGATCGACGGCGATCAGTTCCACCGCACATTCGTCAAACCCTGAGGTCGCCCGAGTGCCCGTCGCGTCCACGTCCACCTCGCCGGTTCGCCTTCGCGCCGTCCGCCTGGGCGCCGCGCGCGCGTGCGCGGTGGCGCTGGTGGGCGCGGCGCTCGGCGTGGCGTCGGGCGGCGGCACGGCGCGCGCGGATGATCTTCACCGGTTCGCGCTGATCGTGGGCAACGACAAGGGGGGCGCCGGAACGCGGCCGCTCTCGTACGCGAAGGAGGACGCGCGCAAGGTCTGGGACGTGCTCACGCGGCTCGGCAGCGTGCGGGCCGACGACGCGCGCCTGCTGCTCGACGGCGACGCGGCCCAGTTCCTGGCGGCGCTCGGGGACGCGGAGCGCCGCGCGCGCGGGGTGGCGGCCCGCGGCGAGAAGACGGCGCTCATCGTGTATTACTCGGGACACGCGAAGGACGGCGCCCTGCGGCTCGGCGACAGCGCGCTCCCGCTCGCGTCGTTGAAGGCGCGGCTGGCGCAAGCGCCGTTCGACGTGCGTATCGGCATCTTCGACGCGTGCCAGTCGGGCGCGATGACCCGCACGAAGGGCGCGCGCAAGGCGCCCGCGTTCGAGATCGACACGAGCAACCCACGCGAGGCCCGGGGCGTCGTCATCTTGACCTCGAGCGCCTCGGACGAGGACTCCCAGGAGTCAGATCTCATCGGCGGGAGCTACTTCTCGCATCACCTGGCCTCGGGGTTGTTGGGGGGCGCCGACAAGTCCGGGGACGGACGGGTCACCCTGTCGGAGGCGTACGCCTACGCGTACGACCGCACGGTGGCGGACACCGCGGACAGCGCGGCCGGCGCGCAGCATCCGACGTTCAGCTACGATCTCGCGGGCAACGGCGACCTCGTGTTGACCGACGTGGTGGCGCGCCGCGAGGGCCTGCTGTTCCCCGCCGAAGCCCCCGCCGGCACGTACTTTCTCGTCGACGACAAAGGCTTCGTCGCCGCCGAGATCGCGAAGCTCTCCGGTGCGACACGGCAGATCGCGCTCGCGCCGGGGCGCTACCGGATCAAGCGGCGGCTGCCGGACCGGTTGCGCATCGGGCAGGTCGACATCCCGCCTGGCCAGCTGGTCGCGCTGTCGGAGCCGATGCTGCGCGACGCACCCTTCTCGGACGATCCGGTGAAGGGCCCCGATCGCGAGCCGGTCTCGCTCGCGCACTGGAGCATGGCCGCGGGCGGCGGTTACCAGTCCATCTTCGCCGCGCCCTCGGCGGGGCTGTTCCCGGCGACTGGCCTGGCGGGGCTGGAGTTCACGCTGCGGGATTTCTTCCGTCGCGACTGGGCGTGGGGCTTCGACGTCGCCGCTGGCGGGACCAGCGCGAACGTCGGGGTGGTGACGGGATCGCTCCCGTATCGGTTCACCGAGCTCTCGCTGGCGTCGTCGCTGCTGACCGAATGGCGGCGACGCGGGTGGGGGCCCGTGGTGCCGTTCGCCGGCGTGCGGGTCGCGCTGTTGTTGATGGCCAGGAAGTTCGACGATCACGCGCTGCCGGACCAGGCGTTCGCGACGGTCTCGCCCGGGGTGATCGCGGGCGCGCGCGTGAACGTGTCCGAGAGCCTGAGCGTGGTGCTGCGCGGGCGGCTGCACTACCTGCTCTACAACGTCGACGAGACGAACCGCTCCCTCGGCTACTGGGAAGCCGCGACGTTCCTGCAGTACGACTTCGGAGGTCGGCCATGAAGCGAGAATTGAAGCCAGAATTGACGGCGAGGAAGTCGATGACCGCCAGGACCGCGTCCCGGCTGCCAGGGAGCGCTGGTTTGCTCGCGTGCCTCGCGGCCGTGGCTGGCTGCGGCAACTACTCGAACGAGGACCTCGATTTCGTCAGCGCGATTCCCCAGACGGCCGACGTGTCCGTCGAAGCCCCCCGCCAGTCGCCGATCCGACCAGCCGCGGAGGACGACGCCTTGCAAACCACGACCGACGTGACCAGGAAGATGAACGCGTCGGCGGCCGGCCTGCTGGCCCTGGTCGACCAGATTCGCTCGTCTTACCCGACGTCGCGCAACGGCAACCAGCGGATCTGGGGACCCGCCCCCGCCGACAACAACCCCGGCTGGCAGTTCGAGTTCACCATGACGAAGGCGCCCGCCACCGCGATCGCGCCCACCCGCTTCGACTATTCGCTGTTGATGATTCCCCCGGGCGCGGCGCCCACCGGTGCGCTGTCCGTGCTCACCGGCTGGTTCATCGCGGCAGCGGGTGGGGTGGGGACCGGCACGGGCCACGTGGACCTGACGCCGGCCGCGGCGCGCGACGCGGGGGCCATCCTGCCCGGTCTGGAGAAGCTCATGTCGCTGGGGATCGACTACAACGCCGGCGGCTGGCCGCGCACGTTGACGATGACAATCGTCAGCATCCCCACCGTCGATCCCACCACGGACGCCGTCAACGCGACCTACACCTACGAACGCAACGAGAACGGCGACGGCACGATGTCCTTCACGTTCTTGAAGGACGTCGTACCCGGGCCTGCCGGGGTCGACACGCTGAGCATCACCAGTCATTGGCTCGGCGCGGGGGCCGGCCGCTCCGATGTCGCCGTCATCGGTGGCGACGGCGCCGGGCTCATCAGCTGGACCGACTGCTGGGACGCCGCCTCGATGACCTCGTACGACTCCCGGACGGCCGTCGGAGATCCCAGCGCCTGCATCGCGCTCCCCTGATGGTCATTCGGCTCATCACTGATAACAACACTGATGAAAACTGGACGAGGATATCATCACGGATAGCATGGATGGCAGTCATCCATCCATGATCACTCGCCAAAGAAGCCGCCTGCGCGCTCCCGATGGCCTCGATGATCACGTGTCACGAATCGAGGCGGCCCGGCTGCTCGGGTATCCGAGCAGCTTCAAGGTGCGGCAACTCGAAATGCAGGGGAGGCTGCCCGCGGTGCGGGGCCGCCTGGGCTCGGCGTGGTATGCGCGGTCCGACATCCTGGCGCTGCGGGCGAGCCCCGTGGCACCGGTGGCTGTCCCGCCGTCCCGCGAAGCCCGTGCTCCCGCTGTCGCTCCCGCTTCCCCTGGCGCGCGCGGGCGGCGGCGGACCGATCCCGAGTTGATCACCTATCTGCGCGATTTTGGCGCCCGCTCGCCAGCGACGGCGCGCGGCCCCACGGTGGCCGACCTGGTCGCCGACATGGGCGTGAGCATCGCCCGCGCACAGAAGGTCTTCCGATTCTGGCTGACCCATGATGGCCACCCCGCCGCGGGCCAGGTGCGGGCCCACCGCGGTGTCGGGCGTCCGTCGGAGGTGCCGCTGGCCGAGGGACCTGCACCCTCCCTGGCGGCCCCCGCCGAGCGTCGCAGCGCCGCGCGCCTCGGGCGGGCGGGCCTGATTCGCCAGCTCCGCTCCCCCGATCCCGCGGTCAGGGCCGCCGCCTTCGAGGGGTTGAAGACGAAGTCGCCGCCTGCCGATGGGTAGTCGCGTGGCGTGTGTGAGCTTTGCTCGCACGCGAACGCTTTGTACCCCGGATTTTTGGCGCTATCATGACCCCCCGCAGCGCGGCGTGGACCGCGCGCGACAAAGAGGACCCTTGTCAGAGAACTTTCGCAGAATCGATCCGCGCTACGATCGGCAGTTGAATGTGGAGCTGACGGTGGAGGGGACCGAGCACATTTGCCGAAGCCGGAACATGTCGCTCGGCGGCATGCACCTCGAATGCAGGGCCGCGCTGCCGATCGGCGCCGCGGTCAATCTCAGGTTTCAAATCCCCACCCAGCCCGAGCTCGTGGAGGTCGGCGGCGACGTTCGCTGGGTCGTCTCGGTCCCGGGGAGCGACGAGCTCGGCATCGGCGTCCGGTTCCACGGTCTGCGCGCCCGTGACGTCTGGGCCCTGAACCGCTTCTTCCAGTCCGCTCACTAGCGTTACTACTCGTCCTACCGACGGCCGACGATCCGACCCGCTGGCTGCGCCGACACTGCGCTCCGGTGCTCGCGTACCTGGGAGTGCACTCCGCTCCGGTGCTCGCGTCGGCTTCGCCATCGGGCCGGCGTGTCGGCCGCCTTCTTTCGGCTCAGCGACCGATGGTCTCGCGCGCGTTCGAGGCGTCACCTTCCGTACGCCGCGGCGGCCGTTCTCGCCGCTTGGTGTGACAGTTGAAGCAGGTGAAGCCCTTGGGATTGGCGGAGGAGAGCTCGGGCAGGCCGAGGAGAGCGGCCATGGTCGGCTTGACCTGCGTCCGCATGAACGTCGTGATCTCGGGCGATTGCTCCTCTAGCTGCTTGAACCCCTCGGGGCTCGCGGGGAGCATGGGCAATTCGGCGCAGGGCATCCGGTAGGTTCCTTTGATGTGTCCCTCGCCGTGACAGGTGGCGCAGGTGACGATCTTGAACTCCTTCGGGTCGAAGGCCGAGAAGAGCGCCTGCGCCTTCGGCAAGATGACGCTCTTCATGTAAGCCTTTCGGTCCTTGCGGCTCATGGTGGCCCAGTCGATGGGCGCGCGAGGCGGAACCGCGAACGTGCTGGAGGGCCCGGTGGCGGCGTCGACGGGACGCGCCGCGACGATGAGGGTGAGGCTCGCGCCGAGAACCGCGCAGGGCCTCAAGGCTCCCCGCGCAAGGCGTCCGGCAGCAGCGCCGACGGGGCTCCCGTGAACGTGACCCAGAGCTGGTGCGCCGCACGCGTCATCGCCACGTGAAGCAGGCGACGGGCCTCGCTGTTCGGTGGGTACCCTGAGTCCGTCACCTCCAGCAGGATCACGATGTCGAACTCCAGGCCCTTCGTCTGGCGCACGTCGGTCACGTCGATGCCGGGGGTGAACGCGAAGTCCTGGTCGGCGACCAACCGCAGCGACGGAATCTCCGCGGCGGCCAGCGCCTCGTAGTAGAGCCGCGCCTGCTCCGGATGCCGCGCGATCAGCGCCACCGAGGCGGTGGGCTCCGCGCGGATCAGCTCCCCGAGCGCGTGCGACAGGAACTCCGCGACCTCTCCGGCCGAGGTGAACCCGAACGACTCGACCGGGCCGCCGGTGCGTGGCGCCACCGGTCGGATGTCGCCGACCAGCGGACCGAGGACGTGCTCGGCGGCGTCGACGATCTCGCGCGTGGATCGGTACGACACCCGCAGCGGCTCGACGCGCTCGTGGGGAATGCCGAGGTCGTCGAGCAGATCGGACCAGTTCGTGAACCCGTGCTCGGGCGCGATGGCCTGCGAGACGTCGCCCGCCAGGGTGACCGACCGCTGCCGCGTCGTCGTCTCGAGCAACACCGCGAGCTCGATCGGAGAGAAATCCTGGACCTCGTCCACCATCAGGTGCTCGATGGTCAGCGGCCCCTTTTGTCCCTGGAGCTCCCCGCGTTGAAGCTGGTAGATGCGCAGCAACAGGGCGTCGTCCTCGGGATCGAGCGCATAGGCCTCGGCGTCGTCGTCCGGATCGCGGCCGCCCGTTCGGAGCCGGTCGCGCGCGACGGACCAGCGGTGGAGCTCGTCGAGCTGTGCGGACGAAAACAGGCCGGGCGCGTGGCGCGCGAAGCCAGCCCCGAGGGCGTTCCGATCCGTCAGCAGGGCCGCCCACTCGCCCACCACGTCCCGCGTGCGAGCGCGCAGCCGCCGTCCGGTCGACTCCACCGCCGTGCGCGTGGTCAGGTCCAGCTTGGCGGCCGCCGTCGCGTCCTTCACCCAGCGGGACAGCGCCGTCACGCGCGCGTCGACGGGGACCGCTCGACCACCGTCCGACCTCTCGCTGCCGTCCCAGACGGCGAGGACGTCACCGGCGTCCGGTCGGTCCTCGAGCTCCCGGGACAGCTCGGCGCGGCACCACGTCGCGAGCTCCCGCTGGCGATCGACCAGGATCTTCAAGATCGCGCCGTGGGCCTTGGCGCGCATCACCACCGACGGCGTCTCGTCGAACACGGGCGCTTGCATGGTGGGGAACGTCGCGCGCCGAATTTCGCCGGCCCAGTCCGAGAACGTACGGACGGGAACCCCGGGCACGTCGAGCGACGGCAGCACCCGCGACACGTAGCTCGCGAGCGCACGCTGGTAGACCACGACCAGCATGCGCTCGGGTCGAAAGCGGGCCGGGTCGGCGAACGCGAGGTAAGCGATGCGGTGCAGGCCGATGGTGGTCTTTCCGCTGCCGGCCGAGCCTTGAACGGCGATGAGACCCGACGACGGGCGCGTCACCAGCTCGAACTGCCGCGGATCGATGAGCGCCGCGATCGACGGTAGGTGGCGGTCGGCGCGCCGCGCGCCCGTCTCGTCGAGGCCCAGGCGACCCCGCGCGGCGGTGGGGGCGGGCGCGCCCCCCGGCCGATTCCCTTCGCCGGCCGACGTTGCCGCGGGCGTCAAGGTCGCGGTTCCATCGCGGGCCACCGAAAGCCGCGCCAGGTTGGCTCCCACCTGACGCCAGGTATCGCCGCGGGCGTCGCGCGCGAACGTCCCCTGGGGCGATGCCACCCGCCGCAGCTCGCTGTCCACGACGGCCACGGTACGCCGCGCGACGATCTCGCCTTCGATGACCCGATCGCCGATCCGCTCCTCGTACGAGTCGCCCTCTTCGTAGCGGTAGAAGAGGCGCGAGATGGGCGCGTTTCTCCAGTCGACGATCTGCACGCCCCCGCCCGGCTCCACGAAGCTGCGCGAGCCGATGAGGACGTCACGCCGCTTCTCGTTCTCCTCCAGGCGAAGGTGCCCGAAGTAGGGCGACTTGGGATCGATCGGGGGTGAATCTCCCTTGCCGCGCTGCTTCGAAAGTGCCTCGATCCGGTGCATCTGTTCGAGGATCGAACCCTGGTCCTCGGGTTTCGCCTCGGCGAGCGCGTCCCGGAGCTCGATCAGGGCGCCAGCGTCGTCCACGAGCGCCCGCACACGCTTGGGCAACGCCCCTAGCTTCTTCAGCACGAGCCGAAGCAGCCCGAGTTCTTCCGTGACGATCGCCGGAACCGGGGGCGTCACGGTCCCCGCCCCTTCGCCAGACGGCGTGATCGGTCTCGGAGGCGCGGCCGCTATCGACGAATCCCCGTCCACGGTGGTCGGCCAGCATAACGGCACCGGCGGGCGCTGTCACCTCGGGGCCGGGGGCCGAGTTACCGGCCTCGGACCTCGGGCGTCGGACCTCCCAGCGTCGGACCTCGGACCTGCGGTTCCTAGCGGCCGCGCCAGCCGCCCGGCCGCCAGACGTAGCGGTTCCCGGCGCGATCCCAGTGGCCGGGAACCCAGCGCTCGCGCGGGTGTTCTGGCTCGTAGTGTCCGCCGACCCAGACGTACTGGCCGCCGCGCCACTCGTGAAACCCCGGAATCCACACGAAGCCAGGGCGCGGGTCGATGCGCTCCACCACGGGCGGCGGCGGCGGCGCCGCTGGCTCCATCCCGATGCTCAGCCAAGCGCCCGGGAGCAGCACGTAAACGCCCCCCTGCATCTCCCAGCGCGGAGGATTCCACCGGTAGCCCGGCCGCTCCGCTTCATAGTGTCCGCCGACCCAGACGTACCGGCCATCGCGCCACTCGTGAAACCCCGGTGACCAGACAAATCCGGGACGTCGTTCGAAGCGCTCGACGGGCGGCCGGGGCGGCGCCATGCGCGGATGCTCCTCCCGGCGGATTTCTCGCCTGTCCTCGCGGTGCTCCCGGTGTTCCTCGCGCCGCTCGCGCTGGTCTTCGTGGTGCTCTTCGCGCCGCAACTCTTGCCGTTCGTGACGCTCGCCCGGCCCGGCGAGCGCGCGGCTGGCGGTCGGTAGGGCGAGGGACAGCACCAGCACCTGCAGTGTTCTTTTCATGGTCTTCAACTCCTTCTCGGGGGGCGCCAGACGACGGATGACCAAATCACAGAACGCATCCCACACCAAGTGCTACCGATTGCATGGACGCTCGGAAGTCGCCAAAAAATCACGCGGACAGAAAAAAACGCGCCGGGAACCCGTGGGCTCACCGGCGCGTGTCATCCGCTATTGGACTGGTCATGAGCTGATGCCACTTGGCACCGCCCAATTTCTGCCCAGCTGCGCGAGCCTCGCAACCAGGCGGGTTCCGTCTCAATGGGCTCGGACGCCTTACGAACAGCTGGTCCGTGAAGAGGACTGCTATGACGGATTCGGACGAGGGCTACTCGCCAGGGTCCGCCACGTGGGGGGTGGGACCTACTGCAGGGTCACCCCTGTCAGGCGCGCCTGGCCTCCTTGTGTCCAAGCGGGTTTGAATGCGAAGTGAAATCCAACCGGTCAGTGGAGATACGTTTCGCCATGCCTTTTCCTCCTTCGTTGGGCCAGTCATTCGCGGATGCCCTGAGAAAAAGATACTCGCCCTCGGCCATCTGCGCCACTTTGGTATAAGGCGCGAATGGCTTCGGATGCAGAGGGCGCCGGCAAGGCGACCGCCGCGAGCGGCGGTCGGGGCGCACGTTTCGGCGCAGCGATGGACCCGGCGGCCGCCCGGCTGAACGCCAGCGTCGATTTCGATCGGCGTTTGCTCGCCGACGACGTGCGCGGAAGCCAGGCCCACGCCCGCATGTTGGCGGCGGTGGGGTTGATTTCGGCGGCGGATGCGGCGGCGATCGTCGCGGGTCTCGACCAGGTGGCGGGCGAATTTTCGAGAGGCGAGCGCACCCTCGACGCCGCCATGGAAGACATACACATGAATGTGGAGAGCCGCCTGACCGCCGTCATCGGCGAGCCCGGGCGACGCTTGCATACCGCGCGCAGTCGCAACGACCAGGTCGCGACCGACCTTCGGCTCTACGCCCGGGCGGCCGCCGTCGAGCTGGCGACCGCGATCGATCGCGCCCGGGTCGCGCTGGTGCGGCAGGCGAGCGTCCACGCGGAGACGTTGTTGCCAGGATACACGCACCTTCAGCGCGCCCAGGCGGTGACCCTGGGGCACCACCTGCTCGCCTACGCCGAGATGCTGGGCCGGGATCGCGGGCGACTGCTCGACGCGGCCAGGCGCGCGGGCGAGTCGCCGCTCGGCTCGGGCGCCCTGGCCTCCACGGGGCTGCCCATCGACCGCCAGGCGACGGCACGGGATCTCGGCTTCGACGGCCCCACTCACAACAGCCTGGACGCCGTCTCCGATCGCGACTTCGCCGCCGAGATCGCCTTCGCTTGCGCGCTGCTCGGGGTGCACCTGTCGCGGCTCGGCGAGGAGCTCGTGCTGTGGTCGACCACGGAGTTCGGTTTCGTGCGGCTCGGCGAGGGCTATTGCTCTGGTAGCTCGCTGATGCCGCAGAAGCGCAACCCGGACATCGCTGAGCTCCTGCGCGCCAAGCCCGCGCGCGTGATCGGCGATGTCGTCGCGCTGTTGACCATCAGCAAGGGCCTCACGTTGGCGTACAACAAGGATTTGCAGGAGACGCAAGAGCCCCTCTACGACGCGGTCGAGACCGCGCGGGTGAGCCTGGCGGTGCTTCCTGGCCTCATCGCGGGGCTCGAGTTCGACACCGAACGCATGCGCAGCGCGGCGCAGGATCCCGCCCTCGGGGCGACGGACCTCGCCGAGGAGCTGGTTCGCGGCGGCATGCCGTTTCGGGAGGCGCACGAGATTGTCGGCCGGCTGGTGCGGCGCGCCGAGGAGAAGAAGATCACGCTGCGGGCGCTCGACATCGCAGACCTGAAGACCGTCGACGGGCGTCTGACGACCGCTGTCCTGCGGGCCCTCGATCCCTCGGCCGCGGTCGCTGCCCGCACCGTCGTCGGTGGGCCCGCGCCGGCGGCGGTACGCCGCGAGGTGGCGCGCCTCGGCGACGAGCTGACCGCCCTGGGCTTCGAAATCTAGCAACGCGACGCCCGGGCCTCCGATGGTCACAGTGACGTGGCCCACACGACGCGGCGGTCCGGGGTTGGTTGGTTGACGCAAACCCGGTCGTCATCGGACCTACAGGGCATGAGCTCGTTAGGTCTTTCGCGCGCGCGCGGGTGTATGTTCCCTTTCAGGACACCAGAAGACGCGCCCAGGCGGCAGGCAAGGAGTGGCCGATGAGACTTCGCGGGTTCTCGATCTGTCGATTGATGTGCCTTGGGGCTGTCGCAGGGGGAGCGAGCTGCGCGGCGGTGAAGTCTTCTGCGGTCGATGCCGGGACCCGGACGGGGACGGGAGGATCGACCGCCTCGACCCCGGATGGCGCCTCGTTCGACAGCGCCGCCTCGGACCTGTCGACGGCGGACACCTATCTGTTCCCACTTGCGGATCTGCTCTCACCGGCCGACAAGCTCGTCGCGGCCGACGTGGCGGGCGGCGGCGCCGATGCGGCGTGCGCCACGCAATCCGCGATGGCCGAGACGCTTCCGCTGGATCTCTACGTGATGATGGACTCGTCGGCATCGATGAACGAGCTGACGGCGAACGGGACGTCGAAGTGGGACGCGGTGCGCGCCGCGATGACCGCGTTCTTCGACGACCCGCAATCCGCGGGGATCGGCGTCGGCTTGCAGTACTTCCCTCAGGTCCGGGCGGGTGTGCCCGACCTTTGCACGACGGACGCGATGTGCGCCGGCTTCGGTCCCTGCGATCGCCTCCGCACTTGCTACGGGCCCAAGGCGACGATGGTCGTCACGTGCAACGTCAACAGCGACTGCCCCAAGGGCGAGACGTGCGAGCTGCTCGGCTTCTGTCCGCTCGAGGCTGGCAATCCCCTCTGCGCGCCGTCTGGCGTGACCCTGTGCGCACCTCTCGGAGATCCGTGCACGGATCTCGGCGGCAACTGCCGCGGCCGGGACCTGTGCGACATGGCCGTGTACGCCGCGCCCGCGGTCACCATCAGCGCCTTGCCCGGCGCGGCGCCGGGGCTGGTCGCGTCGCTCGGCGGACACATGCCTGACGGATTGACGCCGACAGGCCCAGCGTTGACCGGCGCGCTTCAGTACGCGCAACAGCGCGCCGGTGCCAACCCCGGCCACAAGGTGGCCATCCTGCTGGTCACCGACGGCTTTCCGAGCGAATGCATGCCCGCGGACATTCCCGGCGTTGCCGCCGTCGCTGCGCAGGGCGCGATGGGGGCGCCGTCCATACCCACGTTCGTGATCGGTGTCTTCGGGGCGGCCGACGCGGCGGCGGCCCCCGCCAACCTGAACGCGCTCGCCGCGGGGGGCGGAACCGGCACCGCGGTCGTCATCGATACCAGCCAGAACGTCACGCAGGCGCTGCAGACGGCGCTGAATCAGATCCGCACGACCGCGGTCGCGTGCGAGTACATGATTCCTCCCCCCACGGTCGGGACCATCGACTTCGGCAAGGTGAACGTCCAGCTCACCGGCGCAAACGGCGCCCCCACGACCATCGGGCACGTGACCTCCAAGGCGGCCTGCGATCCCGCGCGGGGCGGGTGGTACTACGACGTGGATCCGTCTTCGGGAAAGTCGCCGACGTCGATCATCGCGTGCGACGCCACGTGCACCGGCGTGCGCGCCACCGCCGCCGCGCGGGTCGACATCGTTCTCGGCTGCCAGACGATCGTCATCATGTGACGCCTGCGCCTGCCCGGGCGCTCCGGCTAGGCCGCGGGGAGGGGCGCTGCAAACGTGATGGCGCGGATCGCCTCGTTGAATCGGATCTGGTTCTCGTTCACCTTCAACCCGACCTCGACCAGCTGCTTCCCGAGGACATCGAGCCGCGCCGAATCCGCCGCCAGGCGGTTGGTCAGCTTCGCCCGCAGATCCGCGGCGGCGGCGTTCTTCTCCAGAGCCTTCAGGTTGGCGCGGGTCTCCTCGGTGGCCCGGCGCCGCTGCTGGTCCTCCGCGGCCAGCTTCTGCTGCTGCTCCGTGGCCTTGACCAGGACCTGCCGAATCTCCCACGCGCCCTTCAGCTGCGAGACGACGGCCGGATCGGCGCGACGATCGTCGAGGTACGCGCGGATCGCCACGTCGGCGAGCGGCGACAACCAATCGAGGCCTCGCTGATTCTCCTGGCGTTCGTCCAGCGTCAGCTCGACCGTTGCCCGCGGGCCGAGCGCGGTCGGCACCAGCGCGCTCCCGCTGCCGACGTTGTCCTCCGTCCCGGCCGGTGGCTTGTTGAGCCGTGCACCTGCGGCGCGAGGGTGCTTCACCAGCACCTTCGCGGCGCGATCGGCGCCGTTCTTGAGCTGGTATTTCGTGATCCAGACGGCGTCCCGCACGACGGTCAGCATGCCCGCCTCGATGTGATACAGGCGCGCGCCCTCCTCGCGGTTGTCACGGCTGACCTCGATCGCCACGCTGCGCTCGAGCGCGAACGGCACGGTCGCGGTCGCGCCGTCCGGCAAGGGATCGGCCATGCCCTGTCCGAGAAAGGCGCCCTCGGAGAAGATCGCCAGCGGACCACGCTCGAGCAGGCCGCCGGTTGCGTTCGTGAAGCGCGCCACGCGGAAGGGGTGGGACGCGGACTCTGGGACGCCGGGGTCAGGCGCGAAGAGGGCGATGGCCTCCCCCGGCACATGGCGTTCCAGCAGCATCACCATGGTCGCGCTCTCGTTGGGGATCGTGACGGGAGCCGGAAGATCGTAGCGGGTCGCGCCACCCTGTAGCGCGATGGCGGCCAGCGCCGACAGGTTCTTGGTCTGGCGGGAATACGGCGCCTGGGCCACGGCCATGGCTCCGACCCCGCCCACGGCGCCTCCGCCCGCGACGCCACGGAAATTGCCCGGAGCGGCGCTCGACTTGGGTGACGCCCGAAGCGACTCTGGCCTCCGCCCGCCCTTCTTGTACTTGGCCTTGTCGCTGCGCTGTTCCAGCTGGCCGGCCGCATCGGCGTCATCGAGGCTCTCGATTTCGGCCGGGGCCATCGCCATCTCGGGCGCGGGCGCCGCCGCGGGGGGCGCGGGGGGCGCGTCCGCCAGGCTGGTCTCGCTGCGCGGCACGACCGCGATCACGTCGCCCGCGTCGGTGACGACGGGGCGCGCCGGAATCACGGGCGCCGCCAGATTCGCGTCGAAGGCCAGCGGGGCTTCGGCGATCAACGACAGCGAGACGTTGTTCCAATCTTCACCGGACAGATTTTGAACGACGCCCCAGGCTTGCAGGTTGGCGCCGTCCTTCTCGATGACCAGGCGATACGAAGGCTTCCAGACGGGGGTCTCGGCGATGTAGCCGACTTGCAGATCGTGGTCCCGGCCGTCGAGGGACATGACGACGGTTTGAAGCTGATCGGGCTTTCCCAGGACCGGCTGCGCGCCGGCGGCGGAAGGTCGCTCCACCGGCTCTGGAGTGGGAGCCGGCGGTTGCTTCGCCTCCCCTTTGTCGACTTCCAGCGGGAAAGACGCCGACCGCACCGAGCTACCGCCTCGCTCGAGCACGGCGAGGGTGGCCAGGAAATCCCCCACCTCATCCCGCCTCACCCTGAAGTGTACCTGGTCGGACTGAACGCGGCCGCCGCGCTCGAAATAACCGACGCCGTTGCGATAGATGACCACCTTCTTCAAGGGCAATCCGGCGGCGGTGACGGGGGGAGCGGTGGCGCAACCGCCCCCGGCCGCGAAGCAAACGAGCGCCAACAGAGCTGCGAGCGGTCTTGTCATGGGCACCTTGGACGCGCGAAACGCAAGGAAGATCTGGTGCGTCGGCAGATAGGAGAGGGAGGGGTGGTGCGGAGTTTATCGATTCGAGTCGGCAAAGACAGGGTCGCGTGCTTCGGCTCGCGGGTGGGGCGAACCAGCCGCCTCAGAAATACCCGGCGGCGGTCACGAGCGGCGTGACCCCTCCGTGTCCGTCGAACGATGGCAGCAGGCCCAGCGTCGGGGGCGGCGTCGAGCCGGGGGCGGGGTTCGCGGTGGCGCGATCGACGTTGCGCGTGAGGATGATGCCGGCGACCAGCCCGGCGCCCCCCGCCAGGAGCGCGATCCCGGCGGCGTGCGCGCGCGCCGCCGTCGGGGAGGGGTTGCCGCTGACACACGCCTTGTCGGCCACGCACGCGGCGATGCCCCCCGCCAGCGCGCCGGCGCCCGCGGCGAGATCGATGAGGCCGATTCGTTCCCAGCTGGGACCGTAGCGGGATTGGTCGGGGAGGTACGCGCCGAGCAGGCCGGCGCCGAGGCCTGCGTTCAACCCGATGAGGGCGGGCAACGAGAGGTTGAGGACGGAGTGTGGGTCCTCGAGATGGTAGCTGAGGTCCCCGGTGGTCGGGTCTCGCGACTGCGCGGCCGTGCGAAGGTTGAACGCCTTCCAGCGCAGGGCCACGGCAGCCAACGAACCCACCACCGCCCCGCCGGCCGAGGCGCTTTGAATCAACGCGACGCGGCCGTAGGTCGGGGCGTGATCGGTCAAGAGCGCTCCCGTACCCGTTCCGAGCAGCAGGCCGGGCAGGCTGCCCAGGAAGGCGCCGCGAAGCTCCGCGCCGAGATCGAAATGCCGGTAGGACCCGAGCGCCATCGCAAGGTTCGGGTCCGTGTCCGGCCGCGAAGGCGTCAAAGCCTGGCGAACGACGACGCCCCCGAGCGCGCCCTCGGCGGCGCCGATCCACATCCCGCCGATCACGAACAGGCCGCGGTTGTCGGGGATGTAGCTCGGGACGAGGTTGTTCGCCACCAGCACGCCCGCCACCGCGCCGGTCAGCGCCCCGCCGAGCGCGAAGCCCAGCGACGAAACGTCCGTCTGCTCGATCTCCGAGCCCAGGCCGGCGGCGACGGCGCCGGCACCCACGAGCGCGCCCATGATCGCCGAGGCGGCCACCAGCTCGGGTCGGCCCGAGCGCTGGACGTAAGGCAGGCGAAAGGCGTTAGGTCCCACCAGCAGTCGCTTGTCGCCGGGGCCGAGCGTCAGCTCGTCGGTGCGGTCCTTGTAGTCGGTCGCCTCCGCGAACAGCTCGAAGCGTCCGGGCGCCACGTCCTGATGGTAGGGGTTCTGCGCGCGGTTTCCGTTCACGTAGAGGGTCGCGTTCGCCGGCACGGTCTCGATCACCAGGCGCGCCGGAATTGGCTCCAGCTTGAAGAACAGTGACTTCGTCTCGGCGACGCCGATCTGCACCGTGTTGCTCTGGGAGACGAAGTTGGCCTTCGAGACCGACACCACCCAGCGGCCGCGCGGCACCGAGAAGTTGTTTGGCGCTTGCCCCGACACCACCGTGGGCGGCGTCGTGTCGTCGGGTCTCGGCGCGTCGGCAGAGACGATGCGGATGTCGGTCTGGTCGGGGACCGTGTTGATGACCAGCGTCGAAGGCCGGCGGTCGATGCTCTCGATGCGATCCTTTGCCACCTCGACGAACTCCCCGGTGGGGCTCTCGGCCAGGTAGGCCTCGTAGTGCTCGCGCGCCTGCTTCAGCGACCCCAGCAGGTATTCGCACTGGGCCATCATGAACAGCGTGGCGGGGCGCGGCTTCACCTCGTGCGCGCGCTGAAATTCGATCAAGGCCTGCGCGTGCTCGCGCGCGTAGAACAGCTCCAGGCCCGTCTCGTAGTGCCCGCGGGCCTTGTCGGTGGCCTCGTCGGCGCGCGCGTGGCCGCCCGCCCCCAAAACGGGAGACACCAAGATCGACAGCGCCAGCGGTAGGACGACGCGCGCGTTCAAGGCGACGGATCCGGATAACCTTCGCCCGAGCGGCTTGGGAGCGCGCCCCGCAAGACCTCGTCGGACGTCTGACGCGCCTGCCCCGCCGATTCGACGGACACGGGCGGGCGCTTCGAATCGCGAGGCACCGAGCGATCGACCTTGCCGCGCGCCGATCGGTTGCCCGCTCGCTCGGGCCGCTTCGAGAGCCGCGCATCGGAGGCGGCGCTGGCGAGAGCCGCCGTGGCGGCTTCCCTGGACTGTGGGGTGCTTCCAGCTTGTACGGAGCCAGGGGGGCGTGGGCCGTTCGGTCCCGGAGACACGACTTCAATCGTGGCTCCGCCGCGCGGCGCCGGGACCTCCGTGGCATCGGGACGCGCCAGCGCCATGGCCACCCCCCCGATCAAGGCCACGGCGGCGGCGCCCCAGACCAAGATCCGGCCGCGTGACGGGCTGGTGGGCGCCGGAGCGGTGGCGGGGATCAGGCCGGCCCCCACCCCGACGTTCTGGTCGCCTGCCAGCACCCGATCGATGTCATTCTCGACGTCGGACATCGTCGCGTAGCGCCGGGCGCGGTCCTTCTCCATGGCGTGCATCACCACGGTCTCGACCGCCTCGGAGATCCCCAGCTCGGGCCGCAGCTTCGACGGCGGAATCGCCTCGTGCGTCAGCACCTGCGAGATGATGCCCAGGTAGTTGTTGGCGCGGAACGGAACCTCGCCGGTGAGGCATTCGTAGAGCATCACGCCCAGCGCCCAGACGTCGACCCGATGATCCAGGTCCTCTTCCCCGCGCGCCTGCTCGGGCGACATGTAGAGGGGCGTTCCCAGCAACAGGCCCGTGTGCGTCAGGCGGTAGTCGAGCGCGTCGTCGCCCTGTCCTTGCTTCACCGCCTTCGAGATACCGAAGTCGACGACCTTGATGAAATCGCCGTCCCCGCGACGGACCAGGTAGACGTTCTCGGGCTTGATGTCGCGGTGAACGATGCCCTTCGCGTGGGCCGCGCCGAGCGCGCTCGCCACCTGACGGGCGATGCGCAGCGAGCGCTCGACCGGTAGCGGCGCCTCGCGCATCACGAGCTGCGCGAGCGATTCGCCGTCGAGGAACTCCATGACCACGAACGCACGTCCGTCGTCGGTGGTCCCGAAGTCGGTGACGTCGACGATGTGCTCGTGGCCGATGGCGCTCGCCAGACGCGCCTCTTGCAGCAAGCGCGCCACGAAGTCGCTCTTGGTCAGGAACTTCTCGAGCAGCACCTTCACCGCCACGCGCTTGCCGATGATCGTGTGCTTCGCCTCGTAGACCGCGCCCATGCCGCCCTCGCCGATGCGGCGGATGATGAGGTAGCGCCCCGCCAGGGTGGCCCCCACGAGCGAATCGAAGCCGGCATTGGCGGGAGCCGGATCCGACGCGGCCATCGCGGCGGCTGCGGCGTTCGCGAACGGTCCCGACGGCGCCGAGTGAGTCGGCGCGGTGCCGGGCGCGGACGGGTCGGGGGCCGCCGTCGCGGGCGCGGTCGCCGCCTGCGCGGACGGCGCGTCCGGTGCGTCGATCAGGGCTCTGCCGTCCCGCGCGCACACGCCCACGCCGTCGGCGTAGGTCGTCTCGCAGCCAGGGCAAATTCGCACGGGCGGAGTCTAGCAGCCCGTTGCGGAAGTCGCTCAAAGGTGGATGCGCGCATCGGCTGCCCGCGCCGCCCATCGTTCCTCGACCGGCAAGATGGTCAGCGCAGCCAGGAGGGCAGGCCACCCTTTCGCGGTCCTGGACGCCGCGGGGACCGTCTTCTTTCCGTTCGGCCACCCGGCGACGCGCGGCTGGGGCCGCTGTGGAACCCACCGATCGCAAGCGACGAGGAGACGCCGGTTCCGAACCGGCGGTTCGTGGAAGGCCGGTCGGGCTTGACCGCGCGGCGGCGTCGCTCCACAGTGCGGCCGTGTCAGACGACGAAAACGCCCAGCCCGGTTCCCCGGCCGCGAAGGCTCCCCCGACGACGGCCGCCATCTTCGATCTCGACGGGACGCTGGCCGACACCATGCCTGTCCACTTCCGAGCCTGGCAAGAGGTGGCCGCCCGCTTTCACCTCGAGTTTCCGGAGGCGCGCTTCTACGCGATGGGTGGGACTCCCACGATCAAGATCGCGGCGACGTTGCTCGCGGAGCAGAACCCGGCGGTCGATCCCGCCGTGGTGACGAGCGCGAAAGAGGAGGCCGTGCTGCGCCACTTCGCCGAGGTCCGGCCCATCGCGCCCGTCGTCGAGCTCGCGCGCCGATGTCGCGAGGCGGGCCCGGTGGCCATCGCGTCCGGAGGGGGCCGGCGGATGGTCGAGCTCACGCTGGCCCAGATCGGCCTGGGGGGCTTCTTCCCGGTCATCGTCACCGCCGAGGACACCGTTCGCCACAAGCCCGAGCCCGACGTGTTCTGGGAGGCCGCCCGCCGCATGGGGGCGGAGCCGGCCGTGTGTACGGTCTACGAGGACTCCGACATCGGCCTCGAGGCGGCGCGCCGCGCCGGCATGCGGTCGGTCGACGTCCGCCCGCTGTACCTGCCGCGCGCGCCGCAGGTCGCCTAAGGAGTTCCCTGGTCCGCCACCTGCGGGCTGGCGCCGCGGCGGGAGACCAGGATGTCGAGCGCGATGAGCCCGACGCCGACCACCAGGACGATGTCGGCGACGTTGAAGACGGGCCACGGGTTCAACGGCCACACGCCCACGTCGACGAGGATGAAGTCCACCACGCGCGCGTAGATCAACCGATCCACGAGGTTGCCGACGGCGCCGCCCGCGATCAAGCCCAGGGCCACGTGCAGCGTCCGCTGCGTGACGTCCGTGCTGCGCAGGTAGCGCACCACCATGACCAGCGCCACGACCGCCAGGCCGGCCAGCACGAAACGGCCGCCCCGCAGGTCGCGAAACATGCTGAACGCGATGCCGGGGTTCTCGGCGTAGTGAAACGACAGGGACTTCCCGATCACCTCCTTGGCGCGCCCCGAGCCCTCCGGTCCGAGCGCAGCGCGGGCCCACTGCTTCGTCGCCTGGTCGGCGCCCAGCGCCAGGATGCCGGGAATCACGAAGCGGAGCACCTTGTTCATCTGCGACGGCTTCGCGCCGGTCTCGGGGGTCTCGGGTGACATGAGGTGCGAAGTCTCCACTCTCCGGGCCGTAACCGCAACGACAGAACGATGCGGGCCGTTTTGGGCACCGCGGCGCCTTTCAACCAGGCCCGGCCAGGTATACGTTGAGGCCAACATCGTGAGCCATCCCGCTTCCCCGGACTCCCGCCGGCCCCAGGTGACCTCGAAGACCTTGTTCATGGTCCTCCTCGGGCTGGTCCTGACCTGGGCGGCGGTCGAGTTCGTGGCCCGGACGCTGGTGGCCCTGGCGCTGACCGCCGCCGCCGCGATGATCGCCGTGGCCATGAATCACGGGGTGGCGGCGCTGATCCGCCGGCGGGTGCCGCGCTCGTGGGCAATCGCCATCGTGGTGTTCGCGGCGACCGGCGTGATCGTCGGGCTGGCATTCACGGTCATTCCCCCCGCCGTCAGCCAGGGGAAGGCGCTGGCGCTGGGCCTCCCCGACATCATCCGTGCCGGGCGCGCGACCCGCGTCTTCCACGCGCTCGACGATCGCCTGCACATCGCCAAGAGCCTGCTGGCCTTCGAGCAGCGGCTGCCGCAGATGCTGGAGGAGACGGCGGCCCCCCTGCTCACGCTGCTCGGCGGCGTCCTCAGCGCCGTGACCGCCGTCGTCACCATCGCGGTGCTCACCATCTTCATGCTGATCTTCGGGGGCAGGCTGGTGCACGAGCTGTTGCAGGAGACACTGCCCGCGCGCCGACCTCGCTACGAGGTCATCGTCGAGACGGCCTACAGCGCCATCGGTGGCTATTTGATGGGGCTGGGGGTGATCTGCTTCACGAACGCCACGTTGACCACGGTGTTTCTGGCGATCGTCGGGGTGCCGTTCTTCCTGCCGCTAGGAATCGTGAGCGGCCTGTCGAGCCTGGTGCCCTACGCGGGGCCGGCCGTCGTGGGCGTCTCGGTGACCCTGATCGCGCTCGGCACCCGTGGCCTCGGGGTCGGGGTCGCCACCGCGATCTACTTCATCCTGTACGGGCAGCTGGAGGGTCAGGTGCTGTCGCCGATGATTTTCCGGCGAACGGTTCACGTCAACCCACTGGTGGTGATCCTGTCGGTGGTGTTCTTCGGCGAGCTGGCGGGCATCGTGGGGGCGGTGCTCGCGGTTCCGACGGCGGCGGCGCTGCAGATCATCGTGCGCGAGATCTTGCGCACCCGGCGCCAGCGCCTGCACCTGGCCGCCACGCCGCTGAACTCGCCCGAGGAAGCCATCCCCACGTCCGAGTCCAAATGAGTCGTGCCGTCGCCGGTGCGCCACTGATCGCGCTCGCCGCAGTGAGCGTCGTCGCTTGCGTGGGCATCGACGGCGGCGCCGTCGAAGTGCCCTGGACGGTTTTCGCGAGGGACGGGCGCGGCACCATCAACGACTGCGCCTGCGCCGATCCCGCGATCGCCTTCATCCAGTTGAAGCTGGGTGCACCGCCCGAGACTCCCGCGCAGGCCGATCCCTGCGACGGTGCCATCGCCTGTCGCTTCTCCTGCGGTCGCAAGACGGGAGCGACGCCCTTCATCATCCCGCCGGGGTCCTATCTCATGTCGATCCAGCCCGAGCTCGCGGATGGGACGCCGTCGCTGACGGCGATGGTGCCCGATCCGATCTTGCGCCAGGTGATGAAGGGCGCTCCCACCGAGCTCGACGCGTTCGAGATCCAGGCGCCCTGCGCGCCGCAGTGCCACGGCGCTGATCCGACCATGCCCTGCGCCGCAAACTGAAGGGCCGTCAAGCTCTCCCGAGCGCGCGCTCGACCTCGCCCCGGATCGCCTCGGGCACGAACAGGCGGGGAAAGTAGAGGCGCGTCGAGATGTTGTTCGCGATGCTGCGGGGATCGGCCTCGATGGGGCGAGCTCCCCCTGCCGCCGTGGTGACCCGGATCGGCTCGGCCGCGCCGCCCGCCGCGTAGCGCTTGTAGCTCAACCGGGCAGGCTCGTCGAAGTGAACGAAGTAGCGCGGATCGCGCGCTGGCGCTCGGGCGCGAAAGATGTCGAGGGCGCGGGCGGTGGCGTCGTGCCAATCGGCGCGCGACAGCGACGCCGTCTCGATGGGAAGCCGCACCATCTTCGGGAAGCGGCGGGTCTTGTAAGCGGCGACCAGTTCGGCGAGCGTGGGATCCTCGGAGTCGCGCCACGTGGCGACGAGCGACATGACGTAGCCCTCGTCCAGCCGCGCGTACTCGGCGAGCGGGATGCGCTCGTTCTCCGTCAGCAGGGCGTAGAAGGGCTCGATCCCGCCCAGGCGCGCCGGGAACAGGTCAGCCCGTGCGCGCTCCGAGCCTCGCGCGAGCTCCAGCGCGCGCTGGATCGTGGCCTCGAGCAGCAGGGACGCCGCCCGCACGGTCTTGTGGTAGTAGGCCGTGCCGTACATCTGGTCGAGCGCCAGCAGAAACGTCTCCACGACGTCCTGGGCGCGCGCATCGACCACCAGGTGCTCGTCGATGATGCAGAGCGACTGAACCAGCCGGCCCAGGTCGAAGGCGTGCGTGCGGATGCCCGCCATCAGCGCGTCGCGCGCCAGGTAATCCAGGCGGTCGGCGTCAAGCTGACTGGAGACGATGGCGTGGCGCCAGCTCGGCGGCGCGCCCGGCGCGTGCTCGATGAACGCGCGCAAGCGCTCGGGCAGTCCCGGAGCGTAAGCGGCGAGGAGTCCCCGGATCTCGGAGTCCGGCTCGGTCAAGATGCGGACCGACATCCGCTCGTGGGCGAACGAGGGCCCGATGATCTCCTCGAGCGAGTGCGAAAATGGTCCGTGGCCCACGTCGTGGAGCAGCGCCGCCAGCACGATCTCCTCGCGCTCCGCCGTCGACACCGCCACCCCGCTGTTCGCGGCCGCCGCGTCCACCATCCTCCCGGCGACGTGCGCCGCGCCCATGGAGTGGACGAAGCGCGAGTGCTCGGCGCCGTGGAATACCAGGTTCATGACCGCGGTCTGCCGGATCCCGCGCAGCCGCTGGAACATCTCGGTGTCGATGATGGATTCGAGAAGCCGTTGAAACGGTCCCCGCGGAAACGCGATGTCGCCGTGCACAGGATCGCGAAAGATTCGGGGACGGCTGGGGAGGGTGGACGTCATGTGGGTTCGCTGCGGGGAGCTCTGGGCGCGTCCCGCAGGGGATTTCAAAGGACCCTCTTCGGGTCAGGGTCCTTTCCCAGTAGCGTACACCCGCGGCAGCCGTCGCCAGGCGCGGTGCCTCCGAACACCCCGCGGGCCGGCCGCTCGTTGGCACGCTTGCGGGCGAGCCGCCCGCGCTCCTATAAACACCTGTCCCCTGCGACCTCGCCTCCTCGAACGAACTGGCGGATCCCCCATGCGTGAAATCATCGACACCCCCAGCGGCGCGTTGCGTGCCCGGGCTTCCCTGCGCGCGCAGGCGATCCTGCTCGGGGGATTGCTGGCCTTCGTCGTCATCGTCTTCGGCATCGATCGACTTCGCGGCGCCGCGGCGGCCGTCGGCGTTGCCACCGCCATCCCCCTGGCGCTGATCCCCGCGGTGTTGTGGCTCGTCTATTTCTACCTGCGCGACATTCACGAGCCAGAGCCGACCCACTATGTCGTGGGCGTGTTCCTGCTGGGGGCGCTGGTGGCGGCCCCCATCGCCACGTTCGTCACCGACGCGCTGTTCAAGGTGTCGGCGTGGGGGACGCTTCCCCGCTTCGGGCTGACCGAGGCGGTGGCGGCGTTCCTGGTGCTGGCGCCGGCGCAGGAGGTCTCGAAGTACATCGTCGTTCGCTACACCGTCTACCTGTCGGCGGAGTTCGACGAGCCCATGGACGGCATCGTCTACATGACGGCCGCCGGGCTCGGCTTCGCGACCGCGCTGAACATCACGCAGATGACGCGCGCGCCGCAGCTCGCCCTCACGACCGCCGCGATAAACGCCGTCACCACCACCCTGGCGCACGCCAGCTTGTCGGGGGTGGTTGGCTATGCGCTCGGGCGCGCGAAGTTCATCGGCCCCGAGGGGCGTCAGACGCGGGTGCTGACGCTGGGGCTGGCGATCGCCATCGTGTTGTCGGGAATGTTCACGATGATCGAGAACGTGGCCACCCGACACGGGCTCGACTACCGGCCGGCGTGGGGCCTCGGCTCGGCGGCGGTGTTCGCGATCCTGGTGTTCGGGCTGCTCTCGGTGCTGGTGGATCGGCACCTCGCGCGCTCACCCTACGCGCGCGCCGCGACCGTCCCGGAGGCCGCGCCATGATCTCGCAGGCCATGCGGCTCCGGTCATACAACGGCATGCTGGACGTCCTGCGCAAGGGCAACCTGGCCGCGCTGTTGCTGCCGTTGCTGCTGCTCTTGCTGGGCTGGGGGGCGCGCGCGACGCTGTCGCGTAAGACGCTGAAGTACAGCTGGCGCGGCGTGACCCTGGCGCGGCCGGTCGGTTGGGCCTTGACGGAGAGCCCGGTGGACGCGGCCGAAGGCGACAGCGTGGTGCTGGTGGATCTGCTCGGCCCCGGCCGCATCAAGCCGCGGTTGACGCTGCGGGTGGCACCCCTGTCGGCCGCGGCGCCGGGCGACGCGCCTGGCGGCGGCGAGCCGGCGGCGGGCGATCCGGCGGCGGGCAACCCGCCCCCGCCCCCGGCCAAGGCCGACGTGGCCGCGCGCGAGACCGGCAGCCGCTTGCCGCTGTATTACGCGATGGCCGAGGAGCCCGTGCAGGTGGGGACCTTCGCGGGAACGCGCATCGACTCCGCGTTCGCCTTCACGCCGAAGACGGTCCCGGGGCGCAAGGGCGACATCCCGGTCGTCATGCGGGCGATCGACATGGTGATCATGCGGGGTTCGGACGCGCTCTCCGTGCAGGTGGCCGCGCCCATCGAGGACTTCGAGACGCTGCGCCCGAGTCTGGAATCGATCATCGCCTCGTTGAGCGTGGACCCGCTGCCGGCGGGCGAGCCCGCGTCTCCGCCCGATGATCCGCTGGTCGCCGGTCCGGGCGCCGCGACCGTGACGGGGCAGATCGTCGACGCCCAGAGCGGGCTGGCGGTGCCCGGCGCGATCGTCTTGTTCCTCGCGCCCGGCACCAGCGTCAGCGACGTCGACGACGACAACCTCACGCGCGTGGCGTACACGACGGCGATGGCGGACTCGACCGGCCACTTCGCCGGCAACCGGCCCCTGGTGCGACCGGCACACTACGGCGTGATGGTGGTGGCCGACGGCTATCGGTGGATCGGCACGGACGACGCGGTGGCGCTCGGCGACGATGGCGCGCTGGAGGTGGACATGGGCACCATCCCGCTGCGGCGGCGCTGAGCGCACCCTGGTGCGCGCTCCGCCGACTCTTCGCCACGGGCGACCAGCATTCCCGAGCCCGCCTCCGGCCGACCCCACGTCACGGCGGGCGTTCCTGGGCGCGGGCCTACGCGCGGGGGCGGGCGCGGCCATCGCCGGCGCGGCGCTGGGTCCGGCGGGGTGTCTGGTCCCCCGGCCGCGCGCGGCCGAGGTGCCCGCCGTCCGTCGTACCGGTGGTCCCGCGCCCGACCCCGCGGTGCTGCTGTCGCAGATGACGCTCGACGAGAAGCTCGGGCAGATGACGCTGGTTGATCGCAGCGTGCTGGTCGACGGAACCGAGATCAAGGAGTCGCTGCTCGGCTCCGTGCTCAACGGCGGTGATTCGCTTCCCGTCCCGAACCGGCCCGACGTGTGGGCGGACATGATCGACGCCTACCAGAGCCAGGCGCTGTCCACCCGCCTCGGCATTCCGCTGCTGTACGGCGTGGACGCCGTTCACGGGCACAACGGTGTGCGCGGCGCGACGATCTTCCCTCACAACATCGGGCTCGGCTGCACGCGCGATCCCGCGCTGGTGACGGCGGCGGCACGCGCCACCGCGCGCGAGGTCGCCGCCACGGGGATCCGCTGGACCTTCGCTCCCTGCATCGCGGTGCCGCGCGACGAGCACTGGGGGCGCACCTACGAGGGGTTCGGCGAGACCCCCGAGCTGGCCGTGACGCTGGGCGCGGCGGCGATCCGCGGCTTCCAGGATGCCGCCGACGGCACCGCGATTCTCGCTTGCGCCAAGCACTTTCTCGGCGACGGCGGAACGGCTGGCGGCAAGGACCAGGGTGACACGCGCATCGGCGAGGCCGAGCTCAGGCGGATTCACCTGCCGGGCTACGCGGCCGCGGTCGAGGCGGGGGTGGCGACCGTGATGGTGTCATACAGCAGCGTCAACGGGCAGCCCATGCACGGCAACCGGGCCCTCATCACCGGCGTGTTGAAGGGCGAGCTCGGTTTCTCCGGCTTCGTCGTGACCGACTGGCAGGCGATCGACAAGCTGCCTGGCGATTACCCGCACGACGTCGAGACGGCGATCAACGCGGGAATCGACATGGTGATGGTGCCCCTGCGTTACCGCGAGTTCATTCGCACGCTGAAGGCGCTGGTGGTCGCGGGGCGGGTGCCGATGGCGCGCATCGACGACGCCGTTCGGCGCATCTTGCGACAGAAGGCGCGGTTTCGGCTGTGGGAGCGGCCCTTCCGCGATCGCGCGCTGTTGCCGGAGGTCGGGTCGGCCGCGCACCGGGCGGTGGCGCGCCAGGCCGTGCGGCAGAGCTTGGTGGTGCTGAAGAACGACGCGGGCACGCTACCCTTGCGCAAGGGCGCGCGCGTCCTGCTGGTGGGGGACAAGGCCGACGACCTCGGCGTCCAGTGCGGAGGGTGGACGGTGGGTTGGCAGGGGCGGCCGGGCCAGACCACCGACGGGACCACGCTCCGCCAGGCCATCACCGACGTCGTCGGGCGGGAACGCCTGGCGTTTTCGAGCGACGCGGGGGGAGGCGCGGGGGAGGCGGACGTGGTCATCGTGGTCGTCGGCGAGGGACCCTACGCGGAGGGGGCGGGCGACCGCGCCCATCCGATTCTGTCGGCCGACGATCGGGCGCTCGTGGCTGCTGCCAAGCGTGGCGGCAAGCCGGTCGTGGTCATCCTGCTCGCGGGGCGGCCGCTGGTCCTCGGATCGGCCCTGGACGACGCGACCGCGTTCGTGTGCGCGTGGCTCCCTGGAACCGAAGGTGGCGGCGTCGCCGACGTGCTGTTCGGCGCCGCGCCCGCCACGGGGAAGCTGTCCTGCTCGTGGGCGCGCAATGAGTCCGATATCCCGATCAACGACGGGGACCCGCGCTACGCGCCCCTGTTCGAGTACGGGTTCGGATTGGCGACGGCGGGCCTATAGCAAGTCGTTGATACGGACGAGAGGGCCTCGGACCTCGGACTTTGGACCGCTGGAGCTCACGGGCCGGACCGAGGCCGGAGGTCCGACGTCCGAGGCCGCCTGGCCCAGAGATCCGCCAGGCCGCCGACGTGTCTCAGGCCCGAGCCTCTGCCCTCCGATGTACAGGCTCGTCGTGATCGTTGGCACCTCATCAAGCCGGCAAACCCGGGCTCCGCAATGCGCGCAGAGAAAGTGTGTCCGCAAGGGCCATTTTTCTGGCATAAATACAGGCTTGTCGCGAGCAGTCGCAGCCGCCGTTTTTGCGGCGACCCTCTTCGGCATGCGCCCCGCCCACGCGGTGCACCCGTGGTGTGCGCGCAAGCCCCCCGTGACGCCCGCGGCCGCGCACCAGCTTCGCGACGTAAATCGATGGCCGGCCGAGCCCGATTCACCGAAAGAGATAGATCCGGCGCTGTTTCGGGCGAGCGTCGACCACATGTGCGCGCGTTCGCCGTCCGCCGAGCAGAAGGCCGGCGAAGTCCCGGCCGCCGAGTCGCTCGGCGATCGGGTGCGTGCCGCGGCGGCCGAGGCAGGCATCGATCCATTCCTGCTTGCGGGGCTGATGTTCGCGCAGAGCGGCTGTCGCGCGGGGCTGGAATCACCCGCGGGATACGGACTGCTGCGGATCTCGCCACCGATGTACCGCAGCCCGGGCGCGCCCGCCGCTCCGGGGCAGCCCGCCGATTGGTCGAAGGCATCGCTCCTCGATCCGGCGTCGAACCTGCGGCTCGGGGCGAAGCTGTTGCGGATGTGGCAGGACACGCACGTCGACAACGACGAGCAGTTCAAGGGGGTGCCCCATCGCGGGCCGGTGGCGCACTGTTTTTGGGGGGACGTCGTTCGCGGCAGCGGCACCGAGGACCAGGCGCTGACCGCGCGCCGGCGGTTGCTGGCGCGCTACCAGCAGACGCCTGACGAGATCATCCAGACCAGCTTCGGCATCCCGCTGATCTCGCCCCTCGAGGGCGCGCCCCGCGTCGCCAGCAGCGGCCCCGGCGAGGACCGCGCCGGCGGCCGCCGTCGCCACCAGGGCATCGATCTTGGCGCCGCCATCGGCGAGCCGGTCCGCGCGGTGGCCGACGGCCGCGTGATCTTCGCGGGCGCCAACGTCCCGGGCACGCCGAAGCGGACGATCTCGCCTTCGCAGATCAACCGGTTCCGCTGGCGCCAACTGGGACCGGGTGGAATCTACGTTTGCATCGAGCACGCGCCCGAGCGGCACGTCGTGTCCTGCTACATGCACCTCGACACGTATTTCATCACAGAGGGGGACAGCGTGAAGGTGGGCCAGGAGATTGGTCGCGTCGGGCGCACGGGCGTTCAGGTCTCGCCTCCGCACCTCCACTTCGAGCTCCGCCTCGACGATCGACACGTCGATCCCACGAAATACCTGGCGTCCCTGGTCATTCCACCCAAGGCCACCCAGACCTACCGGTACGCGATGCGGGCACAACGTATGCGTTTGGCCCGCACACGCACCACGCACGCGGCTACCGAGAAGCTCTGAATCGTGGGTTATTCTGCGGCGACCCGCGCGGTGCGCGGGGAATCTGTGTTAAATTTGTTGGCCTGGACCCGTCCGGTATGTCCTGCCTCCAAAGGCTCAGAGTGGCCCCAGCCAAATCCGACCCGTCGCGCCTAACCCGTCATGCCCGCCGGCGCTCGAACGCGGTCTTGTCCTTGGCCGTCTGCGTGCTCGCGCTGCTCGCGACCCGATCGGCGCACGCTGACGACGCAGCCTCCGTCGATCAGTTGAACAAGCAGGCCCTCGACGCCTTCGACAGCCTGAACTTCGATCAGGCCAAGGCGCTGCTCGAAAAGGCCGTGGTCAAGGGGGAGGCGGCCGGCCTCGAGCACGATCCGGCGCTCGCGCGGACCCATCTCGATCTCGGCATGGTGCTCATCGCCGGATTTCAAAAGCGCGACGAAGCGATCGACCACTTCAAGACGGCGTTGACGATCGCGCCCGCAGTGAGCGCGCCGGCGGGACTGTTCAACCCGGAGGTGCAGGCGGCCTTCGACGACGCCAAGCAACAGGTCGAAACCGAGAAGGAAGCTGAGAGGAAGCTGGCGCAACCTCGGCGTCCGGTCAAACCGCCCGTTGTGGTCAAGCCCAAGGAGACGGCGGAAGAGGAACAAGGGGAGGAGGAAGAAGACGCGAGCGTCGCCGGTTCGGGGTTCTTCTTGTCGGTCGGTGTCGGATCCGGCGCGGGCATCGCCAAGGGCAAGCTGGACACGAACACGGATCTCGCCCAGAACGGCACCGGCAACAACTCGTGGTCGGGGGGCCTGGCCGCCTCGCGCCTCGGGCACGTCACAGCGGACGTCGGCTTTTTCGTCTCGAAGGACTTGCTGCTTTCGATCGAGGGTCGGCTACAGTTCATCACTGGCACCACGCCGGTCACGATCGCCGGCGTGTCGAACTCGCCACCATCCACCGCCTTGGCGGCGACCGCGAAGGCGACGTATTTCCTTGCGTCTGGGCCCCTGCGGCCGTTCGTATCGGCCGGGATCGGCGGGGGCAGCGTTCGCGAGGTCGTCAAGCTGAACGTGACGCCGGGCGCGCCCACGGTGGCAGATCCAAACCCAACCACACACTGCGGCAGCAGTGGCAACGAGCCGACCTGCGTGGACACCGTCACGGGCGGTCCGCTCTTGCTCGCGGTGGGCGCGGGAGTCGCCTATCAGCTGGGGTCGGTGGATCTTTTGGCAAGCCTGACCTCGAACATTGGGATTCCCAAGTTCATGATCAACGTGGACTTGACGTTGGGTGTCGGTTTTCGACTCTGACCGTCAGGTCGGCTGCAAAATCATTGTAATCGGCGCAGCGGTTGCGTCGCGCGGCAAGGAGTTGTCATGAGATTCAATCGGCTCCCAGCTCTCGCCCTCGCCCTCGCCGTTTCGCTCTGCGCCTGCATCGGCAAATCGAGCTCCACCTACCAGCGTGGGGGGGCGGCCGGTTCGGGCATGGACGCTGGGGACGGGTTCGATGTGCCCGCGGCCGATCCCTGCGCCGACAACATCGCCGACGGCCTCGAGACGGACATCGATTGCGGCGGCGCGGGCGTGTGCGCGCGCTGCGCCAACGGGAAGGTCTGCGCTGTGGCGGCGGATTGTCTGGGAGGCGTGTGCACCGGCGGCCTCTGTCAGGCGATCTCGTGTTCGAACCTCGTGAAGGACGGCACCGAGACAGACAAGGACTGTGGCGGGATCGATTGTTCGCCGTGCACGCAGGGAAAGCACTGTCTCGTGACACGCGACTGCGCCAGCGGGACCTGCACGGGCGGCGTCTGCGAGACGAGCTCGTGCACCGACACCATCAAGAACGGCACGGAGACGGCGCCCGACTGCGGGGGGAGCGCCTGTCCCGCTTGCCCGCCTCAGTCCGCGTGCGCGGTGGGCCGGGATTGCGACAGCGGGGTGTGCGTCGCCGCCCACTGCGCCGCCGCGAGCTGCAGCGACGGGATCAAGAATGGCAGCGAGACCGCAAAGGACTGCGGGGGCAATTGCCCGGGCTGCGCCGACGGGACGGCCTGTCTCCTGGCCACGGATTGCGCCAGCCAGGTCTGTACGGCCGCTTTGTGTGGCGCCGCCTCCTGCGCCGACAGCGTGAAGAATGGCACCGAGACGGACGTCGATTGTGGCGGCACCTGCGCCTTGAAGTGCGACCTCGGGAAGGCGTGCGCGCTGCCCGCTGACTGCGCCGGGGGCGTGTGCACGGCCGGGCTGTGCCAGAGCGCCAGCTGCGCCGACGAGGTCCTCGACGGCACCGAGACCAGCATCGATTGTGGGGGCCCCGCGTGCAGCGCGTGCCTCGACGGCAGCGCCTGCGTGCTGGCGACCGACTGTCAGAGCGGGGTGTGCGCCGCCGGCGTATGCGCGGCGCCGTCGTGCACCGACGCCATCAAGAACGGCACCGAATCCGATCTGAATTGCGGGGGATCGTGCCCGCCGTGCGGCCCCACGTTTCACTGCAACACGGGCGGCGATTGCACCAGCCTGGTGTGCACGCTCGGCGCTTGCACGGCACCGTCGTGCACCGACAAGGTCATGAACGCCTCGGAGACGGACATCGATTGCGGCGGGGGCGCCGCCTGCGGGCCGTGCGCGGCCGGGAAGATGTGCGTCAAGGGAACGGACTGCGACAGCGGCAGCTGCTCGGGCGGTCTTTGCAAGGATAACAGCTGCGCGGACGGCGTGAAGAACGGCACCGAGACGGACATCGACTGCGGGGGACCGACCTGTCCCCGCTGCGACGACGGGAAGGCGTGCAAGCTCGGAACGGATTGCGTGAACGCGGTGTGCCCCGCCGCCAGCCCGACCTGCGCGGCGCCGACCTGCGCCGACACGGTGAAGAACGGCTCGGAGACGGACGCCGATTGCGGCGGTCCGTGCGCGCCCGGCAAGCGCTGCGCGAACGGCCTGGGCTGCGCCACCGGGGGTGACTGCGCCTCCGGGGTCTGTGGCGCCGACGGAACGTGCGCGGCCCCGTCATGCACCGACGCCGTCAAGAACGGCGATGAGACCGACGTCAATTGCGGGGGCTCATGCGCGACGAAGTGCGCGCTCGGAAAGATGTGCGGCACCAGCAACGCCAACTGCGTGGCGGGGACCGTCTGCGCGGCGGGCGTTTGCTCGACCACCACGTGCGCCGACACGCTGACCGACGGCAGCGAGACCGACCTCAACTGCGGCGGACCCGACTGCGCCAAGTGCGCGGATGGCAAGCTGTGCCTCGTGGCCACCGATTGCGCGAGCGGCGTGTGCGGCGGGACGACCGTGAAGACGTGCGCGGCGGCGTCCTGCACCGACGCGGTCAAGAACGGCACGGAGACCGATCTCAACTGCGGCGGGACCTGTCCGAAGTGCGTGGATGGCAAGAAGTGCGGCGTGGCCGCCGACTGCGCCTCGGGCGTTTGCGGCGCGGATGGGACGTGCGCGGTGCCGTCGTGCACCGACGCGGTCAAGAACGGCACCGAGACGGATCTCAACTGCGGCGGGACCTGCCCGAAGTGCGCGAGCGGCAAGACCTGCGGCGTGGCCGCCGACTGCACGAGCGGCGTGTGCAGCGGGACGACCACCAAGACCTGCGCAGTGCCGTCGTGCACCGACGCGGTCAAGAACGGCACCGAGACGGATCTCGACTGTGGCGGGTCGTGCGCGCCCATGTTCCGCTGCGCGAACAACTTGATGTGTACGCTGCCGGCGGACTGCCAGAGCTCCAACTGCACCGCGAACAAGTGCGTCGCCAGCGGCTGCCAGACCTGCTGGAAGGTGCAATATCAGAATCAGGTGCTCTCGTCCGACATGAAATGGTCGGGCCAGAATCTGAACATCGTCAGCATCGGCGCGACGTCGTCCGCGCTCTCCGACCTGAAGATCCGCTACTGGTTCACCGCTGACGGTCAGGCGCTGGCGGCGCCGAGCTGCTTCAGCTTCCCCTACAACTGCGCGAACGTGACCATGAAGTTCGTGGCCGTCACGCCGCTCACGAAGGCGGACACCTACCTGGAGATTGGCTTCACGGGCACCACGACCCTCGCCCCGGGCGGCTCTACCGGCGCGGTTCAGACGGGCTTTCACAATGTCTCGTGGGTGAACATGAACGTGGCCAACGACTACTCCGCGAACGCGGCGGACACGACGTTGACCGACGATCTCAAGGTCACGCTCTACGACAAGGCCGGCAACCTGGTCTGGGGCACCGAGCCGCCCGCATGCGCCCCGGCCGCCGCTTGCCCCTGAAGCCACGGCGTGAGCGTCAAGGACGTCGACGCTGTCATCTCGCACCATTCCGTCGCGACCTCGATCACGAGTCGCCTCGAGGGTCGCTCTCCGGCTCCGTTGCTCAATGCCCTGGCTCCTCGAGCTTGCCATCATCACTCCGCACAGCTTTCATCGCCGTGTCCTCGAATTGCGAGCGGAAGCGGGCTACGTCTTCGAGGGCGGCGCCGGCGCGTCCGGGTCGATGCCGTCCCGTTTCAGTTCGGCGGCGGTGGCATTGGTCGCCGTCGTTCCCGCTGGCGCCTCGTACCACCCCGGATCGCCGTAGCCGCTCAGCTGGTCGCGGACCTTGAGAATGGTCGACATCCCTCCCATCGTCACCACGCCGTGCTTGCCGTGCGCGTTCCGCATGGCAACCGAGTTCTTCGGGATCGGCATCTCCATGTCCTCGCCCATCCCGTTCTGTCCCATCGACATGTACTGCGGCAGGACCCTTCGCACGCGCTCGTCGAGCTTGCTCGTATCGACCCCGACCATGTTGGGAAGGCCGTGGCCCATCTGGTTCATGATGTGGTGGGTCATGTGGCAGTGCATGGCCCAGTCACCAGGAACGTTGGCCTGAAGCTCGATCGTGCGCGTGCTGCCCGTGGGCACGAGGACCGTCGTCTCGGGCCACTGCGCCGACAGTGGAATGGCGCCCCCGTCCGTCTCGGTGACCTTGAAACGATGCCCGTGCAGGTGGATCGGGTGATGATCCATGGCGCTCAAGTTGCCGATCCGGATGCGCACGCGTTCACCGGTGCGCGCGACGAGCGGCTCCGTCGCGGGGAAGACCTTGCCGTTGAGCGTGAGGAGGTTGAACTCCGTCATCTCCATCGGGTCGGGTCGCGACGCGCCGGGGTCCACCTTCCACTCGTGCAGGAGCAACACGAAGTCTCGGTCGGGTCGAGCTGCCGGCCGCCGCGGATGGATGACGAACATGCCCGTCATCCCGAGCGCCATCTGCGTCATCTCGTCGTGGTGCGGGTGGTACATCAGCGTGCCGGCCTGCCGAAGCGTGAGCTCGTACTTGAAGGTCTCGCCAGGCGCGATGAGCTTCTGCGTGACGCCACCCACGCCGTCCATGCCGTTCGGCACGAGCACGCCGTGACAGTGGACCGTCGTCGCTTCTGGGAGGCGGTTCGTCACGTAGATCCGGACACGTTCGCCTTCGACCGCCTCGATCACGGGCCCGTGCACGTGGCCGTTGTAACCCCAGCAACGCGCCCTCACGCCTGGAAGGAACTCGTGGTCGACCTCGCCCGGAACGAGGTGGAACACCTTCACGCCGTCGACGATGCGCCACGGGAGCTTGACCCCGTTCGGGACGACGACGGGGGTGTAGTCGTGGCCAGGTTGCCCTGGTGGCAACGCCTTCGGTTCGGCCGCGTGGGTATTCGCCGCGCTGGCGTCGCGTGATGCGCCCAGCAGCGCGGCGCCGCCCGCGGCGGCGGCCGTGCCCGTCGCCAGCAGCTCGCGCCGGCTCAGGCCCACCGCCCTATCCCCATTCTCGGTTGGCTCGCGCTTCATCATCACTTGTCTCCTGTGGCGTTGGTCGGCTTGGAGATCTGCCCACCCACCGCGCGCTCGAGATCGGCGCGCGCGCTCCAGTAGTCGCGGAGCGCGGCGATGTACTGTGCGTGGGCCATCACCTGGGCCTGCTTGATGTCGATGAGCTGATACAGGCCGAGCAGCATGCCGTTGTAGAAGAGCTGCGCCTCGTCGAGGGCCTTGTCGCGCATCGGGACGATCGAGATCTGGTAGCGCTCGACGATCTGCCGCGCTCCGATCAGCTCGGCGCGTGCGAGCCGCACCTCTGAACGCGCTTCGATGGCAACGGCGTCGAGTCGATGCTCCGCCTGGCGCGCTTGCGCCTCCAGCCGCGCGATCATCGCCTGTCGCTGATCGAAGATCGGCAGCTCCAGGTACAGGCTGGGGCCGATGACCCGCGGGCCGTCGGCGTCCTGATGCGCGTCGACCCCGACGTCGAGTCGGCCCACGAAGCGCGTGCGGCGTGCCAAGCCCAAGGCCTTCGCCATGAGCAGCCGCTGCTTCCGTGCGGCGTCCACGTCGAGTCGCTGCTTCATGGCCAATGCCTCGAGGTGCTCGAGCGGCGGGTCGGCCGGTGGCAGGGGCGGCAGCTCCTCGGCGATCGTCCAGTCGGCCCGTGGCCCCCACAGACCGAGCAAGCGGTTCAGTCGCTCGCGGTGGCGGAGGAGCTCCAGCTCGTCGCGCGTGAGATCGAGCGCGGCCTCCTCGTTGGTCACGAGCTGCGTCGTCGCCTTGAAGGCGTTGACATTCCCCGCCGCGTAAAGTTGCCTAGAGAGCTCGGCAGCGCCATCGTTCGCCTCGATCACCGTCTTCCGGTACGCGACCAGCGCCGACCCCGCCTGGACCGCCGCGTACTCCTTCTGGACGTCCGCGATGGTGTCCAGCGCCTGCTGCGCGACACGTAGGACGTCGGCGGCGAACTGCGCCTGGGCGATCTGCTTGCGCAGCGGCAGGACGAAGATGTCCAGGAAGTCCTGCAGGAGGTTGAACTGGATCTCGTCGTGGTTGCCATGCACCGGAAAAGCGATGTGCGCGCCGAGTGACGGATTCCTCAGCAAGCCAGCCTGGACCACATCGGCCTGCGAGACCCCGAGCTCCTCGTAGGTCGCCTGCAGCCGGGGATTGTTCACGAGCGCGATCTCGACCGCTGCGCTGTGCGTGAGACCGTGCGCGAGCAGCTCCCCGACCCACCGATTGACCTGCTCGTCCTCGGGGCTGCCTTGCGCCCAGCGCGTCTGATGCCCCGTGCGTTCGCGAACCAGGCGATCGACCTCGTCGTGCCCGCGCTCCCTGGAGACGCTGCCGCAGGCAGCGGCCCCCCCCAGCAGGAGCAGAATGCCGACGCGACCCAATCTCATCGCGAGCCTCCGGCGCCCTGCTCATCCTCGTGGGGCTCGCCCTGCTTTGGCGGCGGAGCCCTCGGGACCAGCTTCATGCCGCACTTGGGACAGACCCCGGGGTTCGGGGAAACGACCTCGGGATGCATCGGGCATGTGTACACGACTGCCTCCGCTGGCTTGGCGGTTCCACCGTCGGCGTCGCTGCCATTCGGTTGTTGGATCGCGGGCCCGTCGACGACATGGGCGCCCGGGGTTGCCGGCGTCTCCGCGCCCGGCCGTTCTGTCAAGGTCGCGGGTCTCGAGGCGCTGACCTCCAGGGGCCGGGCCTCCGGCGCGCTCGGGTTGGCGGGATCTATTTGAGCGGCTCTCGGCGGCGGGTCGGTTGCGCACGCCGCGAGCGCGAGCGCGAGCAAGGCCGTCATCCCCCATGGAATCGGTGCCCAGCCTGTAGCTCTGCCTGTTCTTGAATATGCGATCATCCCGTCTCCTCTCGTCGCGGATGTCGTCCCTGAACGACCGCCGAGACGCAGGCGTGCGCCTCGACGCTCTGACCTCGGGCGCGCGCCCCAGGCGGGCGCGCGCTCGCTCAGATCAGGAGCGAGTGCTTCAGGAGACAGAGCTGAGGTCTGGCGAGGCCGGGTGGATCGCCCTGCGCGATCCCACGCGCGACGGCAGGCCATGGCGCGGGAGCAAGGGCGGCGACGAGCGCGAGCGGCGTCGAGGCCGGCGGACGGAGGTCTCCGTCGTGCCCGGACGCGGCGTTCGAGATCGGCTTGGCTGCTTCGACGATGACTCGTTCGCAGCACCCGGCCTCATCAATCGATTTTTGGGGCGGAACGGAGCTGGGAGCGGCAGTCGGGCAGCACGTGTCCAGAGAGACCATGCCGCTCATGCGACAGCGGATCCCAACGAACGTGGAGGCCGACACGGCGAGCACGAGCATCGGCGCGAGCAGCGCGAGGCCGATCCAGTGCCGCCAATGCCTCATCGTCCATTTACCTTGCTCGCCGGGTGGAAGCGCGTCAAGCGTGACGGTTGTATCGTCATACCAATGGCAAGGCTTCACCTGCATCAGCTCACCCAAGGAGTCAGGCGATGAAGACGTTGAACCGACGCGAGGTGCTTGGAGCTGTGGAGGTTGGTGTGCCCACGATCGCGCTGGCAGCCGCCGATGAGAAGCAGGCCCCCAGAACGTCAACTGGGACGCCGTGAACGGGCGCCTGGACGCTGCCGAGATGGCGAGCGCGCTGCTCAGGCGCTGAATTCCGGGCCAGTCTGGTGGCGCGACTCAAGGTTCGGCGCCTCCCGCCGAAAGACGGGCATGGCAAGACTTGGGATGGAGAAGGGTCGCAAGGGGGCACCGGCGGCGCGTCCACCCGCCCGCACGGAGGATCTGGGTGTCCGCACCATGGTGACGTCGATCGACTATCCGGGTCTCGCGGCGCAGTTGGACGGTCCCGACGGCCCGCGCCTGGTGGACGAGATCGCGCGCCTCCTTTCGGGAACGAAGACCCGTGCCCACCGGCGGTCCATCAAGCGGATGGCTCGCCTGCGCTGCGGCGACTACAACGAGGTGGTCCTGCTGAAAGACCTCTCGGCCACCGGCGTGCGCCTCCTGATTCGCGGCGACCAGGCGCTCGACATCCGGACCATGCTCGACATGCGGCTCACCGTGCAGCTGGCTAAGGAACGGTGCACCATTCCCCTTTCGCTCGTGCGCCTGTGTGGCATGGACGGCGGCCAGATCGATCTCGCTTGCCGCTTCCTGACGACCGGCGCGGAGCGAGACGAGCTCGTCAGCGAGATCCGCAGCCACATCTTCGACGTTTGAGCGCGCGGCGCCGCTGGCCGTAGCGGCCGGCGATGGACGATCGCTAACGAACGTGGACCTCGCCGACTGCTTTGCTGGGCGGTCGAATGGCCCGTGCGGGCATCTCGACCACCTGAGAAATCGGGACATGCCCGTCACGAGAACGCGATTCCGTCTCAGTCCCCCTCGGCAGCTCCAAGCTATGCCAGACCCCGGGCCTTGCGGCAAGCCCCCGGCCTGGCCACAGAGTCGTCAGTCATGACAAACGCGACAAGACACGCCGTGGTGATCGCCGGGGGCGGCCCGACCGGCCTGATGCTCGCGGCCGAGCTCGCGTTGGCGCGGGTCGACGTCGCCATCGTCGAGCGGCGCGCCAACCAGGACGTCGCGGGATCGCGCGCGGGCGGCCTGCATTCGCGCACGATCGAGGTGCTCGATCAGCGTGGCGTGGCGGAGCGCTTCCTCTCGCAAGGGAAGGTGTTGCAGGTCGGGAGCTTCGCGACGATTCCGCTCGACATCAGCGACTTTCCGACGCGCCACAACTACGGGCTCGCGCTGTGGCAGGAGCACATCGAGCGCGTTCTCGCCGCCTGGGTTGGCGAGCTGGGGGTGCCGACCTATCGGGAGCGTGACGTGACGGGCTTTGCCCAGGACGACGCCGGCGTCGACGTCGCGCTGTCCGACGGCCGCTCGTTGCGGGCGAAGTACCTCGTCGGCTGCGACGGCGGTCGGAGCCTCGTCCGCAAGCAGGCGGGCATCGATTTCCCGGGGTGGGATCCGTCCACCAGCTATCTGATTGCGGAGGTCGAAATGACCGGCGAGCCGGCACTGGGCATCCGCCGTGACGACAAGGGCGTCCACGGCCTCGGCAGGCTCGAGGATGGCAAGCGCGTGCGGGTGGTGTCGAGCGAGCAACCCGTCAGGCAAGGCGACGCGCCGACTTTGGAGGACCTTCGCGCGGCGCTCATCGCTGTCTACGGGACCGACTACGGGGTCCACAACGTCACGTGGCTTTCGAGGTTCACCGACATGGCCCGGCAGGCGGCCTCGTATCGAGCCGGGCGGGTGCTCTTGGCTGGCGACGCCGCGCACGTGCATTCCCCGTCAGGCGGACAAGGGCTCAACCTCGGTGCCCAGGACGCCGTGAACCTGGGATGGAAGCTGGCCCAGGTCGTCCACGGCACCTCGCCGGAGAGCCTGCTCGATACGTACCACGCCGAACGGCACCCGATCGGTGAGCGCGTCCTCAGGCTGACCATGGCGCAGACGGCGCTCAACCGCGGCGACGAGCGGACGAACGCCTTGCGCGGAACCATGTCCGACCTGCTGAAGATGGACGAGCCGCGCAAGCGGTACGCCGGGATGATGTCCGGTCTGGACGTTCACTACGACCTCGGCGCGGGACACCCGCTGCTCGGGCGCCGCATGCCCGATCTCGACGTGGTCACCGCCAGAGGCCCGCGGCGCGTGTACTCCCTGCTGCGCGATGCCCGATCGGTTCTGCTCAACCTCGGTGATCCCGGCGCCCTCGACCTCGCGTGGTCTCCCTGGGCGGATCGGACGAACCGCGTGGACGCTCGATACGCGGGTGCGTGGGAGCTCCCGGTGCTCGGTGCCGTCCGGGGCCCCACGGCCGTGTTGATCCGGCCCGACGGACATGTCGCGTGGGTGGCGGCGGACGGCACGAACCAGGGCCTGCGTGAGGCGCTGACGACCTGGTTTGGAGGGCCCAATCGCGGTTGAGTCGTGATAGCGTCTTTGCCCTGCGTCAGGGGGAGAATGGGGACGAGATGAACGAGCGGGCCAAGGTTACCGAGCTCTTGCCCACAGCCGAAGCGCCAGCGATGGTGAGCTTGAGCGAGGGATGGACGGCCGAGTTGCGGTCGGCGGCCGGCGGGGCGGCACGCTTGCGCGTGGCAAGGCCCGAGGGTGGGGCGACGCTGGAGATCAGCATCGTCATCACCGCCGGCGGGCCGGCCATTCGCGCCCACGCGGCTTCGCTGGAGATCGAGAGCGACACCGACCTGGTGGCGAGGTGCCAGCGCTTCCGCGTCGAGGCCAGCCAGTCGGTTGACCTGGTGACGGGGGGCACCTTGCGTGCGGAAGGACGGCGTCTCGAGCTGGAGGCCACTCACGGGTCGGCGCGGATCCACGCCAATGACGACGTGCAGCTCCTCGGCGAGAACGTACTCCTCAATTGCGATCCCGCTCCGGTCGCGATGCCTGCATGGGCGGTTCCCTCTCGCGGGCTCCCAACGCCCACCGTGCCAGTCGAACCGGTATACTCGGGCGACGCGTCGCTGGCAGACGAGCTGAAACGGGGGGGCTGAAGTGGATCTCGTCAACCGAACCGGCGCCGCCGCGTTCCTTTACCCCGTGAACCTGCTCGAGCCGGAGCTCCGGGCGGCGGTGGTGGTCAAGAAGACCTACGCGCTCGGCTCCGATGGCCGCCTGTCGCAGGCCAGCGATCCGATGCCCCTCGTCGCCGATCAGCTCGTGACCGACTATGGCGTCTTTCACGGCGAGCTGTTCTTCCGGAAGCGGGGCGCCGACGTGTGCCTGCTCGGTACCGCCCGCTTTCAAAGGGCCGTCACCGTCGCGCGCGTCCGTCTGGAGATCGGAACCTGGGGCTGCGAGCTCGACCTGGTGGGTGACCGCGTCTGGAGCCAGAGCCGGCGTGGCGGAGATCCGATCCCCTCGGCGCCAGCTCCGTTCACCGAGATGCCGATCTCCTACGCGCGCGCCTTCGGTGGCGTCGCCGAGGTGAACGGCGAAGACGTACCGTGGCCCGACAATCCGACCGGTCGCGGTTACTACGAATCGGCCGACGAGGCCGTAGGTAAGCCGCTGCCCAACATTCAGCCGGCCGGCTCGCCCGAGCCGCGATGGAGCGACCGCCCGCGCGTGGCGGGTTGGGGCCCGTATCCGATGTACTGGGGCCTGCGGAGCGCCGCAGCGGTGAAATATGACCAGCGGACCGGGCAGCTCCTCGAGGTGACACCGGAGCTGTTCAACCATGCTCACCCCGACCTGATCCTCCCCGAGCTCGAAGCGGGCGCACCGGTCCGGATCAGCGGCATGGGCGGACCGCCCATCCAGCTGGCCATTCCGCGAGAGCGACCGCGCGTCAGCGTCCAGATCGGCGCGGCGAGGTTGGCGGTCCTGGGCGAGCTCGATGGGCTGTTCATCTGGACCGATGCCGCCCGTGTCGTCGTGACGTGGCGCGCGCGTTTTCGCTATGCCGTTCGCCCGGAGGAGATCAGGCGGGCGGAGCTGACGTTCGTCGAGGACTGAGCCGGCTGAAGGGAGTTGGAGTGACGCGATGCCTGGATTTCCCGTACTGACCACGCTGCAACCGATCGTCGCCGTCGACATGCACAAGTCGATTCCACCGCCGCCCCCGGCCGGACCGCTCATGTTGCCGCATCCGGTGGTCTGGCTCTCGGGGCTGAGCCAGATGACCGGGTTCATGTGGGCCATCGCCGCCACCAGTCGCGCCTCCTCGCCCGAGAGCGGGTGCCTGAAACCCACGGCGGTGGGTCGCGGGTACGCCTGCGGACGCACGCACGATGCGGGTCCTCACCCCGCCCACGTGTGGCCGAACATCTTTCTGCCGATGATCCTGCTCGGATCGTCGAGCAAGTCCGAGTTCGGATCGGGGACAGTCAAGGTCGCCGTATCCCCCCAGGGAGGCGACTCGTTGGACATGGCGGTCAACGTCGCCTACTTCATGAACCTGAACCTCCAGTGTCAAGACTTCCCGCTGCCACCGGCTCCCACGGGCTTTTGCGTCGGCGTCAACTACACAGTCACCGCGGGGTTCAGCTTGATGGATTTCGTGCGGGGGCTTGTTCAGTGCTTCGTGGACGCCGGTCTGACGTGGGCAGTCGGTTTCTCATGCGTTGTGCTAGGGGCCGCCTTGAAGGCGGCGCTATCCCGACTATTGAGTAGCCGCGCTTTCACGGCGACGGCAATAAATGCGTTGAAGGGGGGATTTAGCTTCCGCAGCGACGCGGGCGTGCGAGGCGCCAAGGGGTTGATGAACGACGGCGCAGGATTCTTCGCCTCGAATGGACGCGTGTTCGTTGACGGATGGCGTGCCATGCCCAAGGCTGTGGCGAACGCCTGGAAAAGCGCCCGGACGGACCAGGTGTTGGGCGTCACCTCCAGCACCTTCGGGACGTTTGGACTGGGAACTCCGATCGGCTATGCACCGGCGAACGCTCCTGTCGGTGGCTACGCGAAGGGCACCGTCGCATACCACTTCGGCAACTGGGTCGACGGGTTGTTTCGATAGTTGAACCCTGATGTCGGCCCCACTCGAAAAGATCGCAGAGGTCCTCGAATTCACACTCGATGAGCTGGCGATGAACCGGGCAGGACAGATCTCGTCCCACCAGCTGTGGGGCATCGTCAAGTCGGCCGTCGTCCAAGGCGGCATCGCTCTCCTCTATTTGAGTGGAGTTGTCGCGATGCTTTCCGGAGCGCTGGACCTCCATGGGTTTCGGCGGGTCGCGTTTTACACGCTGGGTTTGGGCGGGCTCGTCCTGATGATCCCGGTCGCATTCCGGAACGTAGCGGCCGCGGTCACTAGGCGCGTCGTCGTGCACGAGGGGCAGATCGACTTGCACGGAACCGGCCGCGGGATCGTCGCAATCGTCGGCGCAAACCGACTGCCGATTTCAACCGACGCCCTCAAGGTCCTGACGAGCGGCGAGCGCTATCGCATCTACAGTCTCGCCTACTCCGATGAGTTTCTCAGCATCGAGCCGGTCTCTCCTGCTCCGGCCTCGGGAGAGGAGGCTCGCTGATGGTCTCGGCGGTGCGGGTGGAACAGGTTGCCTCCGTCCTCGAATTTACCCTGGACGATCTGGCTAGGAACAGGGTGGGCAAGCTTTCGTCTCACCAAGTCTGGATGGTCACAAAGTGGGCCTTGGTTCAAGGAGGCATTGCCCTCCTTCTGCTTTTTGGGGTTGCTGCGATGATCTTTGGCGCCGGACTCACCGGATTTCGTCGTGTCGCGTTCTATTCACTCGGTTTCCTTTCGCTTGCGATCTATTTGCCGTCCGCCGGCTTGTTCGTGGTCGCTGCGGTGGCGAGGCGGGTGGATGTCCATGAAGGAACACTCGACTTGCACGGCACCGGTCGCGGGTCGGTCGCCGTTGTCGACTCACACCGAGTCATCATCTCGTGGGAAGCGGCGAAGGTCTTGAAGAGCGGCGAGTGCTATCGAATCTACGGCCTCGGCTATTCGAACGAGTTCCTCAGCATCGAGCCCGTCTCTCCCGTTCCAGCTTCGGGCGAGGAGGATCGCTGATGGTCTCGGCGGCTCGCGTGGGCGCGGATTCCCCGGGGAAGACCCGGCGGATCGGCAGCCGAGGCTGAGAGTTCATGTCGCTCCCTCTCGACCAGATCGCCGCCGTCTTGGAGTTCAGCATGGACGATCTGGCAATGAACAGGGTCGGTAAGCTCTCGTCTCATCAAGTCTGGTTGGCGACGAAGACAGCCGTCGTGCAGGGAGGGTTTGCCGTCCTTCTATTGGGCGGGGCTATTGTCTTGATCTTCGGTGTAGGACTGACTGGAATTCGCCGGGTAGCGTTCTACGCGCTGGCATTGCTCGCGCTTGCGAGTGACCTTCCGTTCGCCTCGCTGTTTGTGGCGGCCGCCGTAGCCAAGCGGGTGGTGGTCCAGGAAGGACCTCTCGATCTACATGGCACAGGCCGGGGGACGGTAGCCGTAGTTGGCTCTCAACATGTGCTCATTTCGTGGACGGCAACGAAGGTCTTGAAGAGCGGCGAGCACTATCGAATCTACAGCCTGGCCTACTCAAACACGTTTCTCAGCATCGAGCCGGTCTCTCCTGCTCCGGCCTCGGGCGAGGAGGCTCGCTGATGGTCTCAGCGGCGCGTGTGGGCGCGGATCCCGCGGGGAAGACCTGGCGCATCGGCGTCATCGGCAAACGCACGTGGATCGTGGAGCGCGGCCGGTGCGTGCTGGCTCCCGAGCAGGTGCCGCTGGTCGAGGAGCCTCTTTACGACGAGGTGCGGGGCGTGCTGTTGCACGACGCCGACATCGTGTTGAACCGCAGGCGCGCCGACATCGTCGTGGACGGGAACGTCTACCCCCCCGATGGACGGACGCCTTTTCCGTTTGGCCTGCAGGTCGGGGCCACACGCCGCCTGGCACAGGCGCATGGCGCACGGCGGGTCGCTCGCACCCACACCGGCGGCCTGGTGTTCTCCGCGCCCGAGCCGGCCGCGAGTATCCCCCTCGGCTGGGAGAGCGCGTACGGGGGCGTGGACGTGGCGGCACGGGCCGACATCGGCGACCCGCTCGAGGAAATGCAGGCGGAAATGGGTGTGCCAGCAGACCCGCGGTTCGGGCTTTTCGCCTACCCGCGAAATCCGGTGGGGCGCGGCTACCTGATCGAACCCAGCCAACAGGCCATCGACGCCTGCGAGCTGCCGCTCATCGAGGACGCCGAAGCCCCGCTGACCCCCGCGAACCTCGTGCGCGGAGATTTCGTGCGCTGGCCTGAGGGCCCGGTGGTCGCGGGATTCGGATGGCTCTCGTACAACTACTTCCCGCGCAGCGCCATGCTGGGCGCGCCGCCGCTGGTGTACGACGGCGACAACATGCCGCCTTCTCGCTTTTTCGAGGTTCACGCAGGCGATCTGCCGGCGGCCTGCGTGCGACCGGAACGACCGTTCGCCGAACGTCTGGCTGTCGAGTTTACGCAGGGCGCGGCGCTCGGTATGCGCGCCGCCGAGATCGAACCGGGGGACCTGGTGACCCTCGACGGCATGCATCCGCGAGAGCCGCGCTGGAGGTTCGCCGTGCCTGCCGAGATGCCTCGTATGGGGATCCGCTTCGCTGGCGAGAAGGCGACCCCGCTGCCGGCCCCGCGCATCCGCACGATGCTCATCGAGCCCGACCATGATCGACTGACCTTGGTCTGGACGGCCGAGATGGAGCTGGCTGCGCCGCCCGGTCCCAAGCGGTCGGCCGGACTCGAGCACGCGGTCGTCTGGAGCCCTTGAGCCCAGGAGATCCTGCCCGAGTGGGCGAGGCGGCTCGTCTTGAGTCCCCGGGTTAGACGCTGACCTGTCGACCCCGGAATCATAACGTGTGACGTTAAGATTCCGGGCGTATCCAGTGCTCATGGACCGCCGTCTCCGCGCCTCGAGCGAGGTGCGCCTCAGGACTGTGCCCGCCGTCGTCTTGCTCGGTCCCCGCCAGGTTCGGGCGGTGATCTCGACCACTGCTCCGGAGCGACACAGAGGTAAGGGGACGGCAAAGTGACGCGCTTGGCGGTTGCGGAGCCTGCGGCACCTCTTACCTGCCGGGCACCTCGTCCCTGCCCGCTCCGGCGAACCCGGCCAACAACCTCGTTTTCGGCCGCGAGCAGCCAGCCGCCTGAGCGAGGCGCGGAAAGCAATCGCCCGCCAAGAAACCGTGGCCATGGCACCAAACCCTAGCGTCTCCGTACACTCAACGCCAGCCTGCCTAAAATATCGACTAGGCCATAACCGTCGTATTTCCCCATCTTTCATCGGCACCTCCCTATCACTTTAGCCGCGACAGAGGACATGCTATGGTTCACAAGAAGGAGAACCATCTTGGACGACGTGGAAGCGCTCTCGACGATTGTAAGTGTCCTAAAGCAACTGGAGCCGACCGCACAGGGCCGCGTCCTTCAGTCAGTACAAACATTTCTGGGATTGCCGACGCAGCATCGAGCGTCCTCCCACGGGTTGGAGCCATCGCAGCCCTCGCGGGCAGCGGAGGCTCATGACTTCTCGGTCGACCGAACACTCTCGCCAAAAGAGTTTCTGCGAGACAAGCATCCGGTAACTGATGTCGAACGAGTCACGTGCCTTGCGTACTATCTCGCCCACTTTCGAGATACTCCTCATTTCAAGACGGTCGATATCAGTTCTCTCAACACGGAAGCCGCTCAGCCGAAGTTTTCAAATGCATCGGTGGCTGTGGACAACGCCCGAGGCCTTGGATATCTGGTTGCGGCGACCAAAGGTAACAAACAGATCAGCGCAGCTGGAGAAAAGTTCGTGGAACTCTTGCCGGACCGGGAGGCTGCCAGGGAGGCGATTCGTACCTATCGTCCGAGGCGAAGCACAAAGAGGCCAACCACATACAGGGCCAATCAGGGGTAGCTGTGTCAAGCAAGTCGTTGCGCCAACGCCGAGCAATCCACCTCGCTCTCTTCAATCACAAGGGAGGGGTTGGAAAAACTACACTAACCGTAAATCTGGCCTTTGCCCTGGCTGACATGGGCAAGACCGTCCTCTTGGTGGACTCCGATCCACAGTGCAACCTAACGTCGTATTTAGTTCAGGCGGATGTGGTCGACAAATGGCTTGATGAGTCTGACGGGAAGAATGGACAAACAATTTGGTCCGCCCTCAGCCCGCTGATCGAGGCGGGTAAAGAAATCAAAATCATCAAGTCATTTGAGCGATCGGAACGTGTTCATCTCTTACCAGGCGACATACGATTGTCAGAATACGAATTGGATCTGCACCAATCGTGGATCGACTGCCTGCAACGGAAGATTAGGGGATTTGTTGGCACCACGGCTCTGTCTACCCTGGTGAGTTCATCTGCCCAAGCTCTCGAAGCTGACTATGTGCTCTATGACGTGGGTCCCAATATTGGCCCATTGAATCGGGCAATCTTACTCGACTGCGATTGCTTTGTCGTACCGGCAGCATGCGACTACTTTTCGACGCGTGCTTTGAAGACGCTTGGACATTCGGTCGCGAGCTGGATACGGGACTGGGAGATAATTTCTAAGCTGGCGCCTCGCGATGTAAAGCTCTTGCACGGAAGGCCTGTGTATTTGGGGTATGTCTTGCAGCGATTTCGAATGTACGGCGGGGAAATCGTGAGCACAGATCGAGAGTATGCCCGGCAATTGGATCGGCATAGCCACAGCGATGTCGCGGCTGTCCTCCGTGAGGTGGATGAAGCACTTGCTCCCGGCTCCCCTAGTCAGTTTAAACTAGGGCAGATTAAGGACTTTGCGGCCATTGCAAAGCTGGCACAGACGCAAGGGCTTGCATTCGGCGATGTCAATGGCGGGACATCCTACCTGAAAGGTGAAGCGAAGACCGCCTTTCGGGACTTTGCGGCAAAGGTTATTGCGCGGATCGGGAGTTAGGACATCGTGGCCAAACAGAAGAGTCGCCTAACATCCGACGAGCGGCAGCTCCTGAAAGAGCTCTTGGTTCGTTACGACGACAATCGGCCCATTGTTGAAGTAATGTTGAAGCAGTTGAGCAATGCCATCCTCGGTTCGCCGGCCTTGATGGCGCATGTCCACTCCACAAAGGGCCGCCTCAAGGACACCGCTCATCTCGAAAGGAAGCTTCAAAAAAAGATGCTCGAGGCGAGAGAGAAAGGCAGGAAATTTCTTGTGACGGAAGCCAACCTGCTCTATCGAATCAACGACCTCGCGGGATTTAGGATTCTTCATCTCCACACTCAGCAAATCGTCGCGATCGATCGTGAGCTGCGAAAGGTCCTGAATGAATACCGATTTCCCTTGTTGGAACCACCCACGGCGCGGACCTGGGACGATGAGAGCCGTGAATTCTTCCGGAGCGCCGGCATTCGCACGCGAACAAGTCCGAAGATGTACACGAGCGTCCACTACGTCGTCGAGTCGAACAGCAACACCAAGGCGACCTGTGAAATTCAGGTTCGAACATTAGCCGAGGAGTTGTGGGGCGAAGTTGATCACACAATGAACTATCCTGAGGCGTCGCCGATTCCTGCGTGTCGGGAGCAGATAAAGGTGCTCGCAAGGGTCACTTCAAGTTGTAGTCGCCTGGTGGACTCGATCTTTCGATCGGCCGCCGAGGACGATCAATAAACCAGACGATTGCAGCGGCGACAGGTCACAGTGCCTGAATAGCCTCATATTCGGCAGCAGCCTCCCCAGTCGACGTTTTTCGCAAGCACTCGCGGTGTTGGCTGGCGAAGTGACGGCGGTGACAATCTCCGTTCGTCCCGAGGGAGAACGCCAAACACCCGTCCCTCACCGACGCGCGGCGAGCTTCGGGGTCGCCGCGATCCAGTCGCCGAGCACGGCGATGCGATCTTCGGGCGAGAGGCGCTCGAGATTCCCGAGCAACCAGCGCGCGGCGTCCTCGCGCAGGTTCGCGTCGATGAGGGCGCGATAGCCGAGGCGGCCGAGGCGGTCGTCGGCGCTCATGGCGGCGATCTGCGCGGGGGTCGCGGCGTTCAAAGCCAGGGCGCGCACGGCCGGATCTTCCGTGGGGTCGGTGATGGCGGCGTGCAGGATCGGCTCCACCAGCGCGCGCGCCGCCTCGTCGTGACGCGCGGCCAGCGCCTGGATGGCGGCTCGCCGGGCGGTCTTGTCGGAGCGCTTCAGCCATTTTCCGAGCAGCGCCGCCGAGTCCTCGGTGTTCATGCGGCCCATCTCCGCCGCCGCCGCCAGCAGCGGGCGCGGATCGCGCTCGCGCGCCAGCAAATACAGTTGCTCGAGGCCCAGATCGCCGCCCGCCCGCAGCACGCCGGCGGCCGCGGCCGCGCGGATCTCGGGCGCCGGATCGTGAAGCAAGGGTGCCATGCGGATCACGCCGACGCGCCCGCGGCCGGGAGGCATCGCCGCCAGCAGGGCCGCGCCTCGCACGGCTGGATTCGGGTCCTTGCTCGCGGCGCCGAGCGCCATGTCGACGACGTGCGTGCGCTCGACCCGGCCGAGCGTCTCCAGCATCGCGACCCTGTCGGCCACCGGCTGGTGAGGGGCGAGGGCGGCGGCGGCCAGCGCGTCGACGCAGGCGTGGCAGTTGTTCGTGACCGCGGGCAGCGCGCGCACGGCGGCGATCACCGCGGCGCGGGTCGATTCGGCGCTCGCCTCGGCCAGGGCCGCCGTCAGCAAGCTCCCCACGTCGACGCCGAGGCTTTGCAGCGCCGGCGCCGCGACGGCGGCGGTGTTGGGAGACAGCACCGCCGCGCGCAGCCGCTTGCTCTGGCGGGTGTCGCCGCCGAGCGCCAAGGCGGCCGACGCGCGCGTGTCCAGCTCGTCGCTGAGGTTGGGCTGCTCGAGCCAGAGCCGCGCGAACGGCGAGAGAAAATCGCCGCCGTTCCAGCCGACATGCTCGAGCTCTGCGCTCATCCGCCGAATCGCGTCGGCCAGGCGGCCACGCGCCACCAGGTTTGGCAGGGCGAGGAGGAAGGGAAACTCGACGTGAACGACCTGCCCGCCCGAGCACTGCCGGAAATCGCGCGCGAACCGCCACTTGATGTGGGCCAAGCCGTCGTCCGCCAGCGCGTCGGTCGGCGGGGGGAACGGGGTCGACGTCCAGATCGCGTTCAGCGCGCCCGCGTCGAACTCGGGGGCGCCCGACGACTTGCCGATCTCGGCGAGCTCGATTGTGCCGTCCCAGCGGACGGTCAGGTTGACCTCGGTCTCGCGGGTGGAGTTGTCGGGGCCGAGCTGGTCGTACGGCGTGACGCGCAGGTAGCCGTCGACCCAGTTGCCGTGGAGGCGCTCGTGGATGAGGCGCAGGTAGTCGCCGTCCCGGTCAGGCCCCCCCACGGGCGGCTCGGGGAGCTCGGTCGCGCGGGCGGCGCTGGCGGCGCATGTGAGCGCAGCTCCCAGGGCCGTGACGGCCGACAGCATTCGCGCGCGACGGGATGACATCCGCCCCATGCATCGGCGGTTCAGGTGAAATCGTTAACCCACAACCGGCATGCAATGACGGGCATGTAGGTGGGTGCCGCCCCGATTCAAATCAACTCCCAAGGGCGCGGCGCCGCGCCCCTCTCCCGCCGGCTACGCCGGCGACCTTGTATGTGATTCAATAAAGGGGTCGGGAGCGGACTCGGTAGATCGACGACCGACCAGGGTCGACAAGACCGTGGGAGAGCAAGGGTCGCCGAGTCCGAAGTCCCGGCCCAAAGCCCGTACA